>Ga0157364_1004774_pt1 | contig 13636 bp, 9 predicted proteins | sample AttsexASBM2_FD_111476 | JGI IMG/M metagenome (GOLD analysis project Ga0157364, IMG submission 111476) | Fungus gardens microbial communities from leaf cutter ant in Ribeirão Preto, State of São Paulo, Brazil - Atta sexdens ASBM2 | ecosystem: Host-associated > Fungi > Mycelium > Unclassified ... | reverse complement strand
ATGTTTAAATAAGCGATCAAAATACATGAAGTTGAGAACAATTTCGCTTCATTAAAGGCAATTATAAAGATTAAAAGCGTGAAAAAAAGCGAAAAAGATGAAATAAAAAATTTAAGATTATCAATGATCATCGATGATGATTAATTTATCAATAAAACTTTAAGATCATCATGGTATCACTTATTGAATTTACACAAAAATTTTTTTTCTGATAAAACGGTAACATCGTAACGTGAGCGTGCGACCGTCTGTAGTTTTCCGAATATTTCTGAATCTAATATTCTCGCGGGATCGGTAAGAGGGAGGATCGCGGCTCGAGAGAGGTAGATCCATCAACATCCGCTTTACGGTTACACGTGAGCCGGGCTTGCACAATCGGCTGCGTTTTTCAGGAAAGCGAAGGGTCAACAATAGCCAAGGCTCCTGCAATGGCTACCCTACCCAGGCAGGACCATTTTGAATACGCATAACGATCATTCATTGTGATCTTCGCTACGATCCTACGGTGCTCCTTTGAAGTCTCTGGAAAATTGCGGGAACATTACGCGATTCGACGTTTAGACTCGATCGACAGAAAGGAACGAAGAGTGAGGGTGCCCATAAAGAAATATCCCATAGCGATAGCAATCGGTCTGTATCGGCGCTGATAAATAATATCTGTTGACTGTTAACGTGTATAAAAAGTAGCTTTAAATATATTTAAATGCAATTTCTTGTGCCAAGCATAAGAAAAAGATTTTAAAGAAATCTTCACTTTAATTTACGTTTCCGTCCAGTTTGTTTCCGATCCTTTAATTAAATCTTTTCATTTTGTTAACGCCGAGAGATGTGCTACAGGAATTTAATTTACCGAGAAATTAAATCGCGCGTATTCTGTATTAATTAATAGAAACAAAAGGATCGTCGGCGCCTTTCGATGTAAAAGAGGCGAGTTAAATTACTCGTTGCATGAGGCACGGAAGATGACCTAGGGCGAAACAGTAATTCCGTGTTGTAAGTAAATTTCTTCTTCGTCTGTTTTTCCTTTCGACAGTGCTCCCGCTTCCCTCTGGGCATTACACGTTGTTCTATCGAGTCGAAGTTTGTTCCGACAACTTAAGAAGACATCTAGAAACGCTGAGGATGAGATAGGGTCCGGTTGCCCTGGATACGAGTCACGCATCTTTCTTCCACGTCTATTTATCCATTTACCATTCCTATCGAATATGAAAGTATCATGTTGTTATGCGGTTATAATAAACGTCTGTTCACTCAAATATAAATATAATCTTCTATAGAATCGACGATTTCCTTAACTTCGTGAAGAACAGAAGATACTTTGAAAGATACTCCAAAATTTTATTTTGTCTATTCTCTTCTTATCTGCATATTATTTACATATTTACATTAAATTAACGAGCACAAATTAATCTAACTTACAAGAATAATAAGTACTCTAAAAAATTTTAAGGGGCAACCCTTTCCTTATACAAATTCAAGACAAAAATTTCATATATATTACCATCTGAAATGATCTAGTTTCAAGAATATAAGGTATCAAAGTTGAAGAATAAACATTGTTTTTTTCTCTTCAATTTTGTCATTCTGTATCTTTAAAATTTCAGACATATTACCTTAAAATCTTTTAGAGTATTTGGTAGCCACCCTGTATAAAATATACAAGATGTAAAAGTATACAAAATCAATGTTTTCTTAATTTTATAAAAAAAAGATGCTAATCCTTTTATATGCCAACGTTTATCCGTTGCAATCAATCCTTTCTCATTTTACATTAAATTGACAAAGATAAAATAATCTGATTCAGAGAAATAATGAGATACTTAAAAAATTATTGTTGTATGAGTGGCAATTAAATATATATACATACGCGAACAAATTCGATAATGATGAAATAGTTACGTATAACAAGTTTAACAGGATATGATCTAGGCAAATTAAATTAGAAGAAGCCCATGACCTACATATGCGTGTCGAATATCAAACGTGGTATTAATTCCGATTACAATCAAAACATTACACTTTTATGATTTCCGAGTTTATATGGTTCCTTCAAGAATGATTAATATTAGAACAAAATGCGTCATCAAGATTTGATATAAAAATTTCAAGAGGTATAATGACCAAATATTACGTATACCAATAATGACGACATGTTTGTTTCAATAAAACAATTGGGATATTTCTTTAAGAGGTATGCATTATATAAATTAAAAACAAACTAATCGACCGACGTCGTGGAAATGAGAATTTTTTCGCAAAGAGGGTCGTACAAAATTTACGCGATAATTCGGAGACTCCCTGTATGTACATATCGTTGATTATAAAATTGTTTTTAGCAACCAAGCACTCAGGTTAAACTTGACAGGAATTTAATGAAAAAATAACAAAGGTAATTACACCACGGGTTGACTTACGCAAATAAGCGATCGCACCCTAACGAGATTTGCTTACTTCGAGGTCGTTTATTTCGCATTTTATATCTCTTCTATCCTTCGTGCTTATTGAATTTACGCGGCAGTATCACGCGTTGTATACATCTTACTTAGCGCCGTTGAACTTCATTAAGATTTAAATGGTTACACTCGACTTGGATGTAATGATACTTTCGCTTGAGATCCGCCTTACTTGTACGAACGCGACTGGAAACTGCGCTTCAGAAAATATCGTTGAAACTCAAATTAAAACTTTCTCGGGAGGGGCAATCGCAGATTGCAGCCTTGCAACTGCACCGATTTTCATTATGACCGAGAATTTTCCTTCTGATGCACTTTGCAATTGGAAAACGCGAGCGTTGCACTTATATCCTAATTACTCGATTTCTTTGGAAGAATTTGCACGAGAAGAATTTAGGTAAACTTTTATAATTTGCGTTTATTATTAAACGCTAATATTAATTTTTTTAATATAATACAAGTGCCACGTATATTATTTAAAAATATAAGTATATAGATTCAGAACAAAAAATTTTTTTCCGACAGTTTATGTGTGTTACTTTGTTGAAATTCTCCAAGTTATTTAGTAGCTTTTTTAGTAGCTTTTATCTTTGTATCCAATGTCAAATTGTTTGAAAGCTTTTATTGCGATAATATTCTCGATTTGTCGACTATTCACGAACTCACATCGCGTGCAATTCGAAGGCATTCTACATCTGTCTGACCTTTTATTCCGCGATTGTAAAGAGCACGCAGTTAATCGGTCATCACTTCGCTAATTCTAGTTCAATCAGTCAGTGGACAACGTACTTTTCCTCTTTTTTATATGTCCGACGATTATATCCGAGAGCTATGGATCAGGCTACTATGAGTATTGTGAGTTTCAGGAGCACGCAACTGCAGAGATCACCGGTTTAACAGCTGCAGAAGGAAAAAGCTTTTATCTGGCGCTGACCAGTCAAGACTCGTTTGGGGCTCTCTCGTTTGGGCAAGGGGAAAGAGAGAGAAAAAGAAAGAAAAAGAGAGAGAAGATCATAGCGAGAGACTCGCAACCCCTACTTGAACGCATCGGGGGGGTGAGTGCTACACGAAGGGTAACGCAATCAGAATTATCACATGTGCAATGGCTGACTGACGCCATTGCGGTTGTATCCTGACGTGTCAATTCTGGACAATCTGATCTCGATAGACACATAGGACTGGAAGATGGGATCGACTGTCTCGTAAATCGTGATATAGTTTGATCGATCTATAGGGATGATATGAATCGATACAAATATTTCGCGGTTAGACCGCTTCTATATAAAAGAATTCATTATATAATAGACATGTGTTTTGAATACAGTACCATTTAACAAAAAACATTTCTTTGAAATCCTCCTCTTAATAACATTTCAAATATATTCGATATAAGATTGGTGGCAGAAACAAAATCTCTATTATTGTTAAAAATTCTAATTGCAAGAATATAAACCTGTTTCATTACTTATTTTATATGTGTATAATTATTATTATATTTGTGGCTGAGGATGAGTCAATAAAAGTGGAAATGTTCCATCAATTATTTTTAATATTTTACGTTAATAATTATATTAATTATTATTTATTTCACTCTTATATTCGTTCATTTAAACTTCCTTTCTTTTTTTTTATCTGTAAAACTGTAGCATAAATGCGTAGCATAGCATAAGAGACATCACATACAAAATGAGACATAAGCTACATAATATTAGCATAAGGCCCCTGGATTAATGGCTGTGTTCAGACTCAACAGTGAGCGTTCGCTGTATTAGTGTATTTTAGCTCGTTCAATCAGATTTTAGATCTAGAAGAATACATCTAGAAGAATACAAGAGTTAGAGAACGCTCACTCAACTGTTGAGTCTGTTGAACGCAGCTAGTGAGTATTTTATATTGTATAATCAATATAGCGTCTTCATGTCGGATGCTTATTGGTCCAGGGGCCTTATGTTATATTTATGCAGCCTATTTTATGATCTGAGACTGTCTAAATCAATGAACATCCAGCATAAAGTTATCATATTGATTTACGTAACATGTTCAATGGTCTAGATGAACTTATGCTATGTATACGCAGTTATATGTCATTTAACGTGCAGTAGTCTTTAGAATTGAAAAACAAATTGAATTCGATCACTAATAAGAATATAAATTTGAAACAGAGAGAGAAAAATACTTCCTCTTTCCGTTCATTTCGTATATTTTCGTGGAAAAGTATATAAGTATTCACTGCACGATTGCAATCCTCCTAACACACATTCAACAAGAAAAATGAAGATACTCCCCCATCATTGTTATCTCAGTCTTTCCTCATCTTTCGTATCTTTAACCGACTTTTTCAACGCCATATTATATAGATTACTCGTACGGAGATAATATTTATGGCGATCGCGACGAACCCTAGGCGAGAAATATACTTCTCCCTCAGGAAGATGTGGATATATTTTCTACGTGTGGAACAATTATATGATGTTACAATACGTTTTTCTTTTTGCGGATGATACACTGCGTGTAATGTGACATTATTTTATTTATTAAAATTATATACGTGCGAGGCTAATTCATCCTATCGATTACCACTCGATCGCCATTCACCCCTCGATTGCCAATTCTCACGCAAATGTGTGAATCACGCGTTTCCGAGATGCGTAGTGTTCTCACGCGTTCATCACGCGATACATTTTTAATGGTCAATCGCACAATTTAGATACGTCTACTGTGCGGCATGCGATCCAATGAAACAGATGCGAGCTAGCTCCTGCGCAGAGCGACACGATAACGTTATAACGTTGTTTTCAGGTACCATTACCGCGATCTCGTTGCCGATATGAAATCGCAAGCGGCATTTCCTTGACGAGTTGATGCACGTGCGGGAAATCGTAACGAACTTTCACAAGCGAGAGTGTGGGAAAGACGCCTCCCGCCTCACGACGACCGTGCGATATTTTCCGATGTGTTGTTCTTGAGTTAGGGCTAGGGCCCTCGTGAGTCGTGGCATTGACCACTCGATCCCTCGGCCACCGGACTTCCGTCTACAAACGCCATCGTAATTCGAAAGAACGAGATATTTAGTTTAAGGAGAAAAGAGTCAGATTACACGTGAAGTATTTTGTAATACAAGCTGTCGCCTCTACCTGCCATGTCACCTGGATAATTAAGTTACGTTAAGATGAAACAGCGATACGTTTTCATTGTCTTGGCCCAAATTACTGTATTGCGTCTTCTTTGCGCTTTATGAATTTCTGCTTTATATTCTTCAAAGAAATATTTACGAACCGACAGATTGACTCAGAAATAAGATTTCAAAGCGGTGCCGACATATTCGAAAATCGTGTCTCCTTAGGAGAATCAATTAATTTCCACGTCTTAGATCTTGAGAAAAAAAATCCAATTACATATTATAATGAACGTATAATTGGTGTTCCGTGGTGTAAAACAGATTCTAAGTCGCCACTCTCCCTATCGTTCTCAGGAAGTTCGCTACGATCGCCGGGTGATTGACGATCGAAGGGTTACTCCTCCCGACACTTGCGGCACAGAAGACGAGCCTAACATGTGATTCCGCTCGTCCGAGGAACCACCTGCGGTTCGAAAATAGATTGTCGCAGAAGTCGGTTACACAGACACGAACGGAAACTAGCGACGTCCGCTTGTCCACATAATGCTATATTCGGTCTTAAAAGGCATTTTTAGCGGCTATTACTTGACAAAGAGTGAATATGATTCACTAATCATCGATTTCGATATGGGGTGATATTGAAAATAAATTAATTCACGTCCGAGCGTTTCATCCAATTTACCGTGTAAATAGTACTTTCTAATGTTTGAAATTTTAAGCGATTGATATTAGTACACCCAGAGAAAATTTAATTAGTTTCTCTAATTAAAAAAAAAATTGTTTAAATCAAAATCTGTACATTATGATTAAAATAAGTTCTTTTTATTTAAACGTTATTTCTTAAAATCAAATAAATTTTTATTTTCCTCAAAGGTATTTTCGTTTCAATTTAAAAAAAATCAACAATTTCTTCAATTTAAACATAATTTTTCTGTGCACATATTAGAGATATTATAATCAAATTCTAGTCAAAGTGGAGCTATTTTTTGATTGATCGTCCCTTATGATTCATTCAATATATTTCAAATAGCTTGGAACATTTTCTGATAATGAGAGAAAAAAAAAGGAAAAGACAAATAGAGAAGGGAAACAAATATTTGTTATCTTTTCTATTTACTATTTTTATTTATTTTGATCAGAATTTGATTAGAATATTTTTTTAAAGTTGTTATTCTTACGTCTGTAAATTTTTCATCTAAATTGATATTTAAAGTAATACTAATTTATTCGCTAATGATTTAATAAATTAATAATAATTTAATAAATTCAATAACAGTGACATCCCACTTGTCTTTTTACAATACTATCAAATGTTATAAATATATACGAATTTTGAAGCTTGTTAAAGAAAATTGCTTGTTGCCAAAAAATCTTAATAGATTTTTATTGAGCGCGTTGTGCATATAAAACCTGTTGCGTTCAAAGTAGAGCCAAACTTGTCACGAAATCCCATTTTACACTCCACAATGTCGGCACAACAAAGAGATTGGTGCGGCTCGGCCGCAAAATTACGCGTAGATGAATGCCGGCTCCTGTATTCGAGGACGGCATTGTCCTTGTGTCATCAGGAGCGCATTACGATGACAGTAAGAAGTATTAAGGCTCACGACACTAGCATATATACACGCGCGTACACAATCCCTTCCTGTCCGGCTGGGCATGTCGTGGTATCGCCAAATTCGCAACTAACGAAGAGACTAGCCCGTGAATGACCGAGGTGGACGCGTAATCCGCGATGACGCCACCTTCTTTCCCTGGCATAAATCCTTGTTTGGGAAACATCGGTATTCTTAGGAGACACAACGCACCCGTTTCGCTACCGAACGCTATAATTGTTCTTCCATTATTGTCAGCCACCAAGGCGTATATTCCTTACACCTAATCCTTTAATCTTCAGGAAATGGAGCTGTTTGTAGGCAAACGGATTGTGAGGCTGTCATTGTTCGCTTACTTATAACAGATGCAAAATCCTAGGCACTCTAGTATCGGCTGAGTTGGCATCGCCTAAGCTTGATCACACTACTTTTAGCTACCGTCTTACTCCTAAAGAGAAAAAGCGCGAGAGAACTGAGATAGTTACTGAACAACGAAGACGAAGGCTGTTTCAAAAATCTATACTTTATTTTACGTATTTACGTTCATTATATATTGTCAGTGTTGTCAGTGAATTTTTTTGGACATAGTTATAGTAAACTATTATTATTATTGTAATATATTAAATGTCGAATACGAGTTAACTCATAGTAATTTATAAATATCATTATTCATTAATTTAATTTTTTGAGGAAAAATTAAAATTTTATTATAAATAATAAGTATGTGCATAATTACCCTTAAGAAAAAGTATTTCAGTATACTGATTAATATTATACTGAATGATATTTCATTAGTTGCTGGTGAAATATCATTAATTACTGAATGATTAATCAATATATTAAACACTTTTTCCTAGGAGGATATAAGAATATTTAAATATATGCTGATATAAAAATGATATTGAGGATTTAATTACAGTGGAATTCGAAATATTAAAGTAATATTTATAATTTTAAAGTTATATAAAAGTGTATTTTTTAGAGAGGAAGAGAGAGAGAAAGAGAGAGAAAGCTTGATACAAAAAACAAAATTTAAATTCCAATATTGTAGTAAAATATTTTTCACAGTTATTACAAATTGCAAATCTCTGTTTACTATTCTTTTGCTAAATTGATATTTAAAATTAACAGCTTGTTTAATGCAATTGCATTCAACGAAAATAAACGCAAGCGGGAAATACACATGAATGTTAACTAAAATTCCAAACAAGTCGCTTCGTCTCTTGTTCTCATCCAATCCGTCCGATCGACGGGATTGCCCGACCAACGAGCTGTTCGAAGACCGAAAAGAATAGAATTTGATCCCGGCTTAGGTCAGTGCAAGCACCTTGGATCTGTCAATGCATTTTTACGTAACGCGCGGAGGTAGGCGAGTGAGAAAGAGAAAAGGAGGAGAGGAAAGATTCTAGATGGCCGTTCGAGATACGGGTCTCAGATACATTGTGGGCGGAAGGAGTTTCCTCGATTTACCAAAAGGAGCAGTTACCATTGTTACGTCACGGTCTTGTATTTCTGCGAGGCCGATTGACGCTGATTGGCCATCGCGTGATGCCGATTTGGAAAGTAAGACGAGAAGGGTCCGCGGTTTCCCAGGTACGCCCTGGTCCGGTTCTGAAAACTCCAGTAACCACCTGGAAGGCAACGATGCACGATACGTATCTCCTGGTAGAAATAATGCCGATTTGAACATCTCATTTTGCTCTAAGAAATGACACTAATCGAGCAAATTCCTAAATAAATAATTTAAAATTTTTGGAAGAAGAGATATTGCGAGAAAACACGGCGATCCAAGCGACATAATTAATGATAAAATTGTCCATTGATTACTCCTACATATTTCAAAAGTAAATTCAAAATACAACTTAAAAAAACGTGATTCTTTTAGTTATTATCATAAATGAGTTAACCAAATATTAAAAAACAAAGCATAAAGATTAATTTTATTGTAATTAGTTATTGTAAATAAATATTATCTTATTTAATCATAAAAAATAAATTAATTTCATTTTAAAAAAATCGTCAAAGTTACTACAAAGAGGGTAATTGTTAAAAAAATCGTTTTTAAAATTCAAGAAAGGTGGTTTTTTAAAGATTGTGAAATAAAAATGACAAAACAACATTTGATTTATTAAGAATGTACTTTTTGCCGAAATTAATTAATCAATAATTCTTTATTGATTGAAAAATAGTTTTTTCCTTTTTCTGGGAAACTTAATTTTTTGAATTGTGTTATTTTTGAAGTAAAAAGTGATATATAATTAATGGACAATTTTATAATAACAATTTAAAGGAATAATGCGTTGATAAATTTAATCTTAATTAATTTAGAATATTTTAAAAATTGTTACTTTCTTAAAACTCTCAGATATCGCTCCGTGCGATCTTACTTAGCGGAATGAAATTCTTATTTAAATCGATTATGCAATAAAAAACTCCGTGTCCGTTTACCAATCTTAAAAGTTTCATCGACGCTGCATTCGAAAATACAAAAAGTGTTTCTTATAATCGTACACACAATTCTGATGTAATTCAATGCGGGGACCGGCGTAATGTTACCGCGTGCGAACCACAACGAGGAAGGAAAAGCAGAAACGCGCAGCGAAATCAATTTGAATCGAACCGGCACGTAAGGACCCTTAATTTTTTTGCGTTTCCCTGGAAACTCGTTTTACACAAGGGCGAAGAAAGAATCCACTCCGGCTTGGTGGAAACTCATCGCAGACGTTGATTGCGCTTGACAGCTTCCGCGGTTCTCGACCTCGTTGTTCTCGTATCCGAAGTGGTCAAGGGATCTGAGCGAGTTCTCGAAACCTGCATAGTACACCAATGCATGGTGTAAAATGCGAGTGGTTTTCAGAAGTATCTCACTCGGGGAACCGTACGCTTTGGATGACTTGACTGATAGGATCGATCTTCGACGTTTCAGAATCGCTACCAGCGCACGCGGTGCAGGATTCATTACCTGAGATGGTTTCGCAAATTATCGTGACCGTGGTGGAATCACCGGCTGGCATATGGCGCGCGCCATCAGAAGCGTGTCGGTGATTGCCTGCGTGTGCGGAAGGAGCCACACATAATGTTCTGTGAAGCGTGTAGATAGACACGCCAACCGGATTTGGAACCGGCGATTTGCCCTGCGATTTTCGTAAAGGAAATCGCACTGCTTTTGCAAAGAGCGTATCAGAAGTGAATTGTATCAGTTTCTTTATTCCTAACGACCAATATCTCTAGAAAATGAATGATCAGTGGATCGTGCTTTGCGAATTTGGCTCATGCGTTTCGGAAGCTCCTTAAGGCTTGTCCTTACTGAAACCGATCGACATATTGTCTTCTTCTTCTACTTTAAAAAAGAAGAAGAAACCATCCATGCAGTACACTTTATCCAAGAGACATCTTGGGAACATTTTTTGAACTTCTTTAGGAAGTCTGTACTGTATGGGCAGTATGCTGATCGGCTTCAGTGGGGACAAACTTAGATATTGGATCAGCTCGATCGAGCGATTGGGAAGATCTGTTTGTACATAATAGATATTATAAAGCAAATTATATAAATATTTGTTATAGCAAAAACGACGAGAAAAGAGGGACTACGAATGACTGATCGCATTGATCGCCGAATGAGACAGAAGACTGTTTGCTTATATCGAAGAAAAGGAAGTGCAAGCCTTTCGCTCGCCATGTGTCCAAACATCGGTATTGTACGACGAGAGATTTAGTGAAGCGTGCACTGATTTGAAGAATCAATGGCACGTCCACCTCTACGAAAGATCACTCGTACCGTCGCGCAAATCCTGCGACTCCTACTTTTATTTTTTTTACTTTATTCTTCGTGACCATTCTTTCGCGTTTTGTCGTAAGCACGACGATCCCAAAGAGTTCGCCGCTCTAAGTGAAATTACCGAGTAATCTGAGGATCGGTAACATCAACGAGATTTAAAAACAAATGTTTGAATTTACTTCGTGTTCGGTTTGTTCTCAATGAAAATATTCTCCAAGGAATTATTTGATTTTTTGTAAATATTGTTAAAGTATAAATAAAATAAAAATAATATATGAATCATTAATTTTTAACTAATTTGTTTCTCGTGATACTGTTCTACAAACGTAATATACTCGCGGTAAAAAAGATTTCAACTTGATTATCGGGAAAACAAAAATTGAGAACGTAATGTGGCTACTGTGCGGTTTTTTTTATTTCTTAGGATATCGTAAAAGCATCGTAAATTTTATGAATTTAAGCTTAAAAAGGTGTATCCTCGTAAAATTATGATGAGGACGGTCCAGTCTTTAAAAAATATAAAAGATCAATAACTAGGCGATGAAAAGGTAATAAAAGCATAAAAGCGAAGTAAAAGAAATCATTTGTCAGATGGAATATTTGAAAAATTCTAATTTATATGTTATTTAATATCATTAAGATTTTTTTAAGATGCTTACGAGCATCAAGTTATTAAATTGCTGGTCAATTTAATTTGTGAAATTCTATTGTAGTTCGATTAGATTTGCGTTTCAAGACTGAAACAATTTTGGCATGCAATTTAAATGATTACATATATGTAGTATATAAATTCATATTGAATTAATTAAGCACTTAAAGCATTTGACTCAAAACATTTGATATTTCCTACTTGTTAGGTAATCACAATAACAGTCTTAAGAAATTCTTTATTGTCTAATTTTTAAGAAATAAAGATTTATATTATAAATGAAAATGTGAATATATTTCTATATTTTAAATTGTTTTGCTTAAACGCAATATCATTTTAGAATTATTTACATGAAAGGATATAAAAATTGAAATGATATTAAAGATGAATAATATTAAAAATAAAATTATCTTATCTAAGATATGTTTGTGTATCATTTACCTTAGCTTTATAATTTTTAATTATCTAAATGTAATATCAAATATTAGGTAGACTGGATGAATATCTAGAAAAAGTATATACACACATATTCTACTATGGTTTCTTCAATATTTAATTATTGTTCTATCTAAAATTTTTTCTTTGCCTGTTCTCGATTCCATTTCTTGACTCGCAACCGTAGGCATTCTTTGTCTAAGGAATGCACGACTGCGTTCATGTACATGATGGAAAAAGGAAAAACCATAAGGGCAACAAAAGACTCGTAAGCAGAAGAGGGAAAATTTATGTATGTGGCGCAACGTCGCATCTGCGTGGAATTTTGTTACGGCCCATCAGTTTGCCGTTTCCCAGGATTTAGGTCAACCGGACAGTTGCGAGAAAACCGATCACCGGGGTTGAGCCCGGCCGTTTGTCTAATGATCCCTGATTTCTCGGTGAGTTAAGGTAGAAGCCTTTAACATTCGCCGAAGCATCGTAAACGCGATCCGATCCCTATAGATCGTTGTTGATATCGTATTGTTAAATGTCTGATCTACTGCAAAAATAAAAGAAACGCCTGAATAAAAGACGAACAAAAAATTATCACCGCGCATTCCTCCAATTTGTATAGAATACTGCAATTATTGAAAATCAGCGTCAGCGATTATCGTTGGAGAACGAACGCAAAGGAAATCATGTGGACGATGTAGTGGAGTAGCACGTGGAAAGAGGATTGGTGAGTGTCTCGGAGATTCTCTTGGTGTGTAACACCGGCAGAACATTTATCTCGAGTGTCACTTCACCAACTTTCACTGACACAATGTCACTCCGTTTCTCTCCTCCGGCTTCTCTCACGCAATCGAGGGGGGTTTTCTCGAAGATGCTCGTAATGGAGTTTCATTCAGCACAGACTCTCCACCACGTCATTTGCATCACTCACAATTAATCTTCCTGCTGAACGGTTCATTCGCAGTCGTTCGTGCAGTGGCATCCTGGGATCCATTGCCGTTGTATCGACACACAACAGAAATCAGTTAGAATTCATAAAAATCGTACGACACACAGAATGGCATCACGTCGAGCCTGACAATCATCAAAGATCATTATACGCGTGATATACCAGAAGCGTGCTTTTTGCAATATTGTTTTTGCTTATTTTACTGATATATCTTTTTGCCGAAAAAGAATAAAAATAAAAAAATTCTCAAAAAGAGAATATTACAATACAATATAACAAAAGATTTCGATTAGCACAAGCATAACAATCCAAGCAAAATAACGTTTCAAAAGGATTGGGAGAGATATTTTATTAAGTTACTCATAAGTTTTCATTCATATAGAAACTTTTCATTATAGAAATTGAATATAATAAATTTGGGTATTCTATTTTTTATATTATATTTTATTATTTACTCCAATTTTGTATTATTTTTTGTACTCAATTTTTATAACAAACACATATAAGATAATAAAAAGTAATTCATAAGTAATTTATAAAATAACTTTTCCAACTTTTCCAAGTTTTAACGTCATCTTATTGATGTTAAAGATATTATTTGACTTTGCTATTTGAGAAATAATAAATAATTTTATTTTGTTTTTAAAAACTGAAATTAATATTAT
>Ga0157364_1004772_pt1 | contig 13638 bp, 4 predicted proteins | sample AttsexASBM2_FD_111476 | JGI IMG/M metagenome (GOLD analysis project Ga0157364, IMG submission 111476) | Fungus gardens microbial communities from leaf cutter ant in Ribeirão Preto, State of São Paulo, Brazil - Atta sexdens ASBM2 | ecosystem: Host-associated > Fungi > Mycelium > Unclassified ... | reverse complement strand
AATGTATAATCTGCAACTTGATAATTACAGATAGATACTATTATGTAAATCGTTAATTAACAGTTGAGATGTTAAAAATTGAACATGTAATTATATTATTATTAAGATTAAAATCATAGACAAAATGTTAGGTAACTTATTTAAGAAATTGTATAAATTATAATTGTTATAAAACACATTGATATATAAATAAAAAAGAATTCCCAATTTACAAATTTATGTTTAGATTATCCCCAATAATTCAATCAAATCACAAATTACGTCAATAGCATTTTTCCAATGTTAATGCGTTAAAAATCATTCAACAAATTTTATTGTAACAAACATGATATTTTTAGTTTGGCAATAAAGTTTTACACACTTATTGTTATAATTTTAAAACGATACAGTAACGAAATAATAAAAATCGTAAAAATATATATAATTATATTTCCCATTTTATTATGCACTAAAAAGATATAATATCATAATAGAAAAAACCGTTATATGCAAACACCGTTAAAGAGTTTACCACCTACCTATTTGCTCGCCATTTTCTCCGGTCATTGTCCTCTTTTGTTCCATGATCGCCTTCTTCTCAAGCTCGCCGTGATAAGCGACATTCGAGATGATCTTGCTGTTCTGTTTAATTCTGAGAGTCTCCGGATCGTCCGCCACTTGCGTAAACTTCCCCTTCGCCTTTTCAAACTCGGCATGATACTTAACGTTACTCTGTATCTTCGTATTCTCCGCGATACGCTTCAGCTCCGGTGTTTCCGCCATCGTGGTGGCTTTGGCTTTTGGTATGTGCCTGCCAAGGAAGAAAAAAAGTGAAAAATTTTATCGATATTGTTGTAAGAAATTATCTAGCCAACATTAAAGAGCGAGAATTCATTCATGGAGCATTTAAACTCGTGCAAGATGAGCAAGTCACTTCGAGTTTAAAGCACCGTTTCGCAACACCCGGTACGTATTTCACATGAGTTTCAGTTTCGCATTTCTCTCTCTCTTTCTTTTTAACGAGAATATACAAGCCTCTCGCATTATTTTACACGGATTCCCTCGGGGTGACTTCCTACACAAAGGAAACATGTAAGTTCGCTGACTAATGCAAGTTCCAAGTGAACGACAAGCGGTCAATGACGTCAGTCTTATCGTGAGCATCCTTCGCGTAGTACGTCGATTATAATAGTTAAATTGTAGGTATGGAAAATAGTATAAAAATAACTTACATTCGTCGATGTCACAATTATGCAATTGTGTGACATTGAGTTTCGAAAAATCCGAATTTGCTACATCATACATGACATACAAAATGTGTGATGCACCGGTGTCTCGTACGTGTGATAACGATATTTGCATTCTTGTTATTATCACGCTACACTATGAAACAGCGTTATCTACAACTGCATACAAATGTCTGCCCGGAATTAAACGCATGAAACTTATATTCTAAATTTTTACACACACACGCGCGCGCGCGCGCACGTATAATGTACGAACTTTAATTAGAAATGTATGTATAAATATGACTTTTTAATTAGAAAATTTTAAAATTAGTTTAATCTATTTCTTTAGAGGAAAAATTTTAACCTCAAAAAATTTTAATTTATTATTCAAATTATTATTTAAAAAATTGATTACATCTTTCGTTCGACGCTATTTTATATTTTAGTATTAATATTATAATAGTAATACATATATATACATTAATGAAATGAATATTATATGTAGTACTCTAGATGACAAGATATATTTAATTGCAACAATTCTAAGTTATATTGCTCGATAAATAATTATTACTTGACTATTTGACATTCTGGACAAGCAGTACGTGTCTCGTGATTATAATTATTAATTAGGCGGGCAAAAAAGGTATGCCTAATCTTAATTATGACGCGATTAACACATTTCAGCGAATTGAGCGTGCATAAGCTGCTATTTTAAGCGGATTATTCGCCTCGCATGCGTAAAACGCTTTTTGCTGTGCATGACGCGTGTTAACGTAAAATAAGGATAATTATTAATCAATCGATAACCGGATGAGTCGAGTGAAATTCGAAACCTCCTTTAGGAACGACCGATTTAATTATGGCACAGATAACTGTCCGGTGCTTATTTAACGAAATAGAAATCAGTGCGTGAACGCATAATGATACATGCGCCTGCAGTAAATGACACGCGTGAGAATGCAATTTCAGTGACATGCGTGAATGTATCGACAATATCGTATTGCGATCCGCATTAAAAAATGCCGGTACTGACGCAATTAAGGAAATGCTTAGCATTGTGTTAATAATTGAAAATTCCGGTACATTAACCCGTTACCTATTGCAACTTTCTATGTATATTTTTATCACGTTTTATACACTAAAAGTGCATATATGTATATAAAAAACTTATAAAAATTATAAAAACTTATAATTTTTAATTTATTATTTTTTTACATAAAAATATTTTTCATATTACAAATTAAATGAGACTATTCTTTTTCTTTAAATAAATCTATTCTTAATAATTACATCTTTTATGATGTTAATTAATCGTATTTTGGACAATGTGTCTGAAATGATTATCGAAAGTAAATTGTGTAAATCGTATAACGCGCGAGAATTAACCGGCGTATACATAAAACGCAATCGAGATTTGTGTCACGACTTCGTTTCCCATATACGGACCGCGTTGTCTGACCCGGTAATTGTGCCACGCGATTACGTAATACTCCGGCGTACCGTGCACGAATAATAGACATGCACTCTTGACTCTCTTTGTTCAAAGAAGACGAGGGATAGGCATTGTTACGTGCCCAGGGAGGAAGAATTACCTTGTCGACCGATGCGCATCCGAGTTCCTTGAATTTAGCGTGGCAAAAGAGGAAGTTCGCTAAAAATAACTTTGAGAATGGCGTAGCCATAAACGAAAGAAAATTGGAAAACAATGCGGCTCATGTCTTCTCGTATGACTCTGTTGCATGTTTTCAATTATTATATATACGACAAAATACAGATAATAATACAATAGATAAATATGAGATAAAAATAACATGTACCTCGCAATTTTTCAGATAGCTCAACGGAAATTTAAATATAATATAGAGTTATAATTAAAAATTGGTCAACGGAATAAAAATGCATTAATTTCTAAATATGTTAAATATTCTACGTCATTATCACATTTAATAAAAAATAAAATTTTTGTAAGACATCTACTTGCGAAATGTTAATAATTAAAATTTATGATTTAATATGCGCCTAAATGATCCTATCATATAATAACAATAAAAGAAATAAAAGAAATTTCTTTTAAGATAAAAATTTATAAATATGTATGCGAGACTATATGATTTTTTCCCAGAGATTGACTCTACGGACTATACGACCACGATTAATACGCAACGAAGTGATTCATCGAATCATTTAACCACGTATGTATATGTACGATGATGACTAATCTCTTAACAAACGCTTGTCTACGTACTATGATATACGTCCGTAATATTTATCGAATTTTTCTGACGCACTCAGGACATATTTTACAATTAAGCAGAAAATGAGTTTGCCAACATAACATATGGCGCAAATAAAATAAGAAGTATTTCATCAAAGCATAAATTTAAAATAATTCAATCACTCGTAGGATCATGACGCATCTGATATACAATGAATATTCATTTAAAAAAAGATCTATCTTACACAACATATGTGGCCGAATTTAATTCGGTATTAAATGATGGTGATGATGTATAACAATTATATAACCTTTCGAGAATATAATAACAAAATTTAAGTTAATATTTATCGATGATATTGTAAATACTAATCAAATTATGGTGCGACAGAAATTTAGGTACGTATATCTTTCTCTCATATTTTATTGTTCAGTGAAGCTTCTTCAGATTACTTAACTGCGTCACGCGATACTGCATGCCTGATTTATCGAATACTATATATGGAAGTGTCACCAATGTATTGGAAAGGATAACATTTGTTGCACCTGGTTATCACACCGGTCAAATAGCAGCAACGAGACAGTACTGATAAATTACAGCCAAGAATCATAATACGCTTGATAAACGAATATTTAAACATGCACAATGCTATACATATTAAACACATTAGTTACATTAGCAATAAAGTTTAAAGACTCATCCGATCTGATAATATGAACAAATTTAAACAAATCGAATATTTTATGAAACTCTTTATGTAAGTTCGTTTCCTTCCTTAAATCGCTTATATAATTAATTTTTCTTACTGAATCGTCTAGAATTATATAGAATTTCAAAATTTTATTGTATTAATTTAATTTATAATTATTTATCACAAGTTTCTTAAACATAAAATAATTTTTTCCTAATTTTCTTTTGATATATCTGCCGAGTTATTAACGCATACATTTCTGCCATTAGATTTTTTAAGAATTGAAATTCAATATTAATTGAATAATTAAATATATTAAAATTGAAAATATATTTTATCTTTATATTCAAATCTTATTTATCCTTATTCGAAAACTGAGGATTTCTATGTTTAAATTATATATTCTCGACCTTATATAAAATTTCATAAAGTATTTCTCTTTCAGGACAAACAGAGAAGTGGAATAAATGGCAGTAAATGCAAGACTCAAAACCACATTTCTCGTGAGAGTGATTACTTTATAATATTATATCGATGCGCACAAAGTTCATGAAGTCTCGCGCAATGTTTCTTGCCACAGGAGAAATTTCAGGGCGGGTCTATTGGATTCCGTTACTGCGGTTAAATCTCAAATGGCTTCGAAACTTGCTGCACGTCAATCGTGACAACAAAACGAAACCGTACCTGTGTCCGCATTCTAGAAATTCTCACGAAGGTCAACACAAAGAGTAGAAAACGTCCGGAAAAAATACGTATTACAAATTGTAAAAGTATCATGTTAATGTTTGTTCTTTTCTATCCTCTTATTATATCCTCTTATTATATCTCTAAAAAAATATTTTTTAAATACAAAAACATATATATAATATATATATATATATGTGTCTTTTTAAATACACAGTATATACTCTTTAAATAATTTAAATATATATAGTAAAATATTTCACATAATTATTTATATTATTTTATGTCATAATAATTTATATAATCACAATAAAAATGGAATGTAAATTTAACTGAACTGTTGGCGAAATTAGGCATTTTACAATTCATTCGATTAAGAAATATAACTCATATCATAATCGGCAATTATTTGTAATTTAATTATTGTAACTTGCAGAAAATTATACGCTTCTCCAGATATAATATATAGGTATAATATAAGTTAGCTATCCTTACAAATATTAACCTTTCAATAGAGATATTATTTTCTCAACAGAAAACTGTCTCATGAAAGTTCAAGATACTTTTTTTTCTCTGATAATATATATACCTATATACCTATAAGGATATATAAATTATAAAAATCGTATATTACAGACCTTTACTTTCAAGATTATTTCTCAATATAACACGATGCTCGGTGTTTCAATCTAGTAAAAAAGAGAAGGCTATCGTGTTGAAAAGAATCTAGCGACTCTCCCTTTCCAACGTAATAACGCGAATCTCATGCAAGTACTTAATTTATGCAAAGTTTTACGCACTCACTTTCGATATCGTGCTTGGAAACTTACATGCTACTCATTTTGCACGATTCGCATAAATCGCACGTTGTGTATGTTACGCAGAGGAGATAAATACCGGATGGAAATGCGTTCGTAGTGATTTGCTTTTAATCGCGGATTTCCGTGAGCGATGGAAATCGGTGCGTAAGGTGCGTACGTTGTCCGTGCACACAGATACGAACTTTGCATAATAGTATAATATAATGTGCTACAAAAATTTCATACGCCCGCAGTGATAGCGCGGGGTCCAGAGGTGGATGCATTGTGGGACAAGGTCGGTTCACCGTAGACATGCAGACAGGCCACGCTAGGCTGGGCACCCCTTTACGACTAGCTGTTAAATTGTTCGAAGCTAAAAGTACGACGTGACAGGCGGCGGCGTTTCCTGTTCCATCTACTCGCCGTCGAGGCAAACGACTGCCAAATGAGATTCGGCATGGGCACGTTTATGCATTACATTGCACTTTGTTAAAAAGTCACCTCACTATCCCAATATATATATATATATGTATTCAAATATTCTAAATTCAAATTCTGTATTCAAATATTCCAAAATGTAAAAATATAATAAATGTATTGAACAATTCAAATATATATATATTTTTTTAAATAAATACTTTCAAAATCCATAGTTATACAAAAATATAAGAATAAGATGTAAAAATAAAGTATAAAAGACATATATACGCATCAGAGAAGAAAATCAAATCGATAACAAAAACAATAGATTAAAAATAATTTAAAAAATAATAAATGTAAAATAATAACGTTAAAGAATATATTTTTATAAAAAAATATTGGATTACAAAAATTTCTGATGAAATGCTAAATAAAACATAATTCTTTCGAAAGCGAAAAATGATCTCTTTTTTAGTATCAAAAAAGTAATGAAGCAGCAATAGTTTGTTGCAGGAAGTCTGCAGAAACTCGAATATATAATATTTTGGTGTCATACGATGCCATGCGAGTTTGGATTAAGCTTTGGATTAAAACAGAAATACTGAAATACGAAATTCGCGAAAAGCATTTTTATCACAACAATACAAATATAGCAATTTACTTTTTGTATATTCTAAATCACATGAGTAATTTAGCAAAGTTTCGCAATTATAAAAATATAAGACGATTTAAACGTGATTGTACACATAAAAAACAATTTTTTCTTCAAAATTAATGCACGCGCTAGATTAAAAGATAAATGTATAATTTATTTTCTGTTCATATCAATGAATTCGATCTTTCTTTCTCCTTTTGTGAACAAGGTAAATGTTACTAATCTGTAGTTAAATATACATATTGCCGTGTGATTTAAGTTGCATCCACTAAATAGAAATGATTATCGTCGAAGGAAATGAGTCATTCGCGGTGAACAACAGTCATGGATGATATCATTCGTACTTTATTAAAATTTGGGAAGACATGAATACATGTAAAAATAATATAGAATGCGAAAAAGATGAGAAGAAAATTATGCAATACAACGAAGAAAGAATACCTGCTAAGCAACAAAATATCTGAAGAAAAATCGCGCTTTTTCTAAAATATAAATTTTTTGACAAACGAGTCAATGTTTTTGATAAAAAGTTGACCGGAATTTTCTTGCATAAATGTTTCATTTTTAACACAAATGAAAAAAGTATAAGCTTGGAATAGAAAAATTCTATTTAAAGAAAAGTATACTTCTGTATTCGCGCCCACGATGTAGCAAAACTAAAGTACGAAGAAGGAACGCATGTGAAAAAAAGACAGACTGAAAAAAAATGCACAAGCAGGTCTCCACACGTGTTCTCTTTTACTATCCGGTAGAGCGCTTAATCCGACGTATATGTATAGCCTGTCGGCGAGACGTGCATATATGCGCTAAGAGATTCCGGAACATGTGTTTTAATCGTATAATGTTATATCCGTGAAGAGACCACTTTATTTAATTCGCAATACCCCTCTTTGAAAACCCCGAATAGTCGAACGATGCGCAAAAACAAAATTTTTAATTAGTCTCAGATTACACTCGACGTAAATAGCTGCACTCGTAATGAATAGCTTCGAGGTGAAAGGGAGATAAAGTTATGTACATGAATATAAGAATTAATTAGATGTAATAAAAATGCTTACAATTATCATTTAATGCTCAACATTGTTAAATTATGCTGCCATAATAATTACAGCTGTTAAGCTGATAATATCTAGTAGTTGCATTATATAAAACAAATATTCAATTTATAAAATTTTGTGAACGTACGAAAATACTTTTAAATTGTTAAATGTTTTATGAATATTTTACTAAAATGGCATATATTTGAAATAACGCAAGGCACGATTATATATTCTCTAAATTCTTTGAAGTGAAATTGAAATCTCACTCTAAAGAGTAAATGAAAAATGAGCTGGTCTTGGAAAAGAATGGCTCAATTTTTCAATTTTTAAGAGTGAGATTTTAATCTTCAAAGTGAGATTCATCTCTAAAAGTTTCAGAGAGTAAAAATTTACTTTATTAATTGATACTTAATCGCTATTATATTTGAGAATCTATTACACATTTAAGTATTTTTTAAGAAAAATTAAAAAAGTATAAAAAAATCACTGGTTTTTCTATATTATATTTGAAAGTAATATAAAAAATGTAGCGATTCAGAAATCTGGATAAAAAATTATTTCAATAAAAAACTAGCTTTTAAAAAATAATTAAGATAAATGAAAATATTTTCATTTTAATTATAAAATTATATTATTAAATATAAATATTGGCCCAAACAAACTGTCTCATACGCATACAATTCATTTTTATAAGTATAAATTTCCAATTTCAGTTTATAATACTTTAAAACTAGTGCAGAGGAATAAATAACTATACAACTGCATGGAATGTGAGAGTAAAAATAAATTGAGAATGAATTAAGATTGGGGCTCGCATAGGGGCAAGATAATGAACGAGAAAGATAAAATTACAGCATAAGGGAGAGATATAAGAAGGAAACAGACGAATGAATGAATCTCGCAGCTCACACATGTTCGGTTTTACTTATTCAGTACATCGTCTGATTTGACACGCATCGCTGATACCCCGCTTGCTGTACGCGGAATACAAAATTCTTTCGATTCGAGACATTATCCGCATAGTGTCGTTGACTTCGTGCTCATTTTTTAAAATGAATTTCAATGAAGGCAAATGCCTCTAGCAGATAATAAATGCAGCTTTACGTCAAGTGAGCAAATTTTCTAAGCGATAAAATGCAATGATCGTTTATGTGAGATGCTTAAAATGAGATATAGTAGGTCCAAGTAAATTATCGAAAAGTCGTATCTTTTGAATAATCGCTCATAGCTTGAAATTTATAACATAACGTATAATTTGTATGATAAATCACAGTGTGATTACTTTAAAGTTTAAATTTTATTTCACATTTTAAAACATGATTAATAGTAGAAACATTGAACACGTGATATATATTTAAATGTTAAAAAATAAGCAGAAACTCTGCTTCAAAATTCTTGAATAAGACTTGCAATAATTTATCAAATTAATTTTAAATTGTAAGTAGTTGTATCCTGTTTAGTGATCTTTTAACATTTATGACAACTCTATGATCAATCATAAATACTTTTCTCCATTTGTAGTTTTCGCATTCGTGTTCTCCTTTTGTGAATATATTGGATGACGCTTTCTCGGCGAGAAAAGGATTGGAGCGCCTCGAACGAATTACTTGTCATTACGAAGCATATTATATGCCATATAAGTGCTGAAGAGAAGACCGTACGTAAGAAGAAAGAAATGCAGATTCGAATCGCGACTCAGAGATTTCGTCATCGCGATGCACAACCGGAATACTGTACGAGTCACGGACTCGTATCTCTTGGTGCAACGTGGCATACCGATATGAAAAGACGAAGGCGCACAGAGAAAACCATAGTGCATTTCGATTATCATCAATCGTCAACAATAAATTGAATTACAAAGATTGAGATACACAAGAAGTTAATTAAATAAATACATGATCCTTAACGCGTTATCAAAATAATTTAATCTCTATCACAATCACAAAGGAAGATTGATTATCTAAAAACATAATTATTTGGAATTTTTGTAAATTTGGTTCGTAAATTTTATCTTAAAATATACTGTTAGAGTAATGTGTATTTTTTTTTTATAATGTAAGTATAATAAAAAAGATAGTTTCGAGTCAAATGTTAACGAATCAAATAAAAAAATTAAAAAATTGATAAAAAGATGTTAGGAGGTTATCGCAGGAAAACGTTAGGAACTTTTACACGCTTCCCCTCGGAATCTCCCATTGCACAAAAATAGTACAATTAATATCCGTCGGGGTCACGAAATTAACCGCAACGCAAAGTTACTTTCGCTGTGTCGCCCGACGATCCTAATTACTTTCAAATCATGATGAATGTCTTATACTTAACACGAAACTCGAAATTCTGACTAAGATAAACGTTATCGCTACGATTTTCTTTATACATTTTTTTCTTCGTCTTATCTCATAAAATTTTCACGCACTTGAATCATGATTTTTCTTCATTCAAGATAGCACTTTAATTGCGACAGGAAAGTTAATTTATGATTATTACTGGTTTCATCGAAATAAGTAAAGGACTGTCGCAAGATGAAATCTTTTAGTCATTGCTATTAACGTCCTAATGATTACTCCAATACTTTACTCAAATATTTCTCAAAATAAGCAGCGGCTTATTTTTTTTTATTACGATGACACAAAATAACAATGAGGAATATTCATCCATCATTCGATATTAATTAAAAGCTAATATAGGTATAATCTTTCTGCTGTATAAGTATATGTATGTATGTTTTACACATTGTTATATCAAAATTACAAAATTAAGTGGAACAGGAATATCCGCAATAGAACTGGAATAGACTTTTCGTCGATCAATTATTACGTTGCTTTGATCAAGCATGATCTCTCTCAATCACGCAACTCATTATATTCAATTTGAAATGCATTTTTCTGTTTAAAAGTGCATTTGAATTTATTTCTAATATAGATGGATATATGTTACGTGTATAAATACATGAATACATCACCTAGAATTTTTAGTATTACTTTGATAGTCACCGTTAACAATTGAAAAAAATGTCACGTAATGCATTCAAACGTAGATGGTAACATACCGTCGCTTTCCAGTTTAATTCTTCATTTGAATGAAAGCGCGTTTAATTTGCGAGACGAGCAGACACGCGAAACGTCACTACGGAATAATTGATTCTAGGCGTAGAAAATGATATTTATTCTGCATGGCGATTTCATGCGAGCACTGCTGCAAGCAGGATGGGTGAAGCGGAGCTTATGCGAAGCTACCGGCGACGTGTAAAAGGACACGCGCGTGTTTAAAAGTCCTCGCTGCGCCCGAAAGGAGGATCCTCTGGACGACAACCGTGCATTATCTCTCGGCCACGTGAATGCTCGCTCGTGCGCTTTCGTTGCGTCGACATGCAATGGTATACGTTTGACTATCGGAGAATCGCAATCGCGCGAACGAAAGAACGAACGGCTATTTTCCTCTCGTATGCTCTTCTCGCGAGTCTTCAGTCCGTTGTTCATCGGATATTAAACGTCGCGTTATTGCTATGCGTCCGTGCAGGTTCGAGGAGCCCGCAAGGCACGCGCGTGTACCATTAGCATCGCTAATCATCAATGTTGCATTTCCCTTCTCATGAGTGCCAAGTGTACTCACAACAGACAACGAAATAAAATTGCGCGTTTAAGAATCTTGAATAAATATTTCATGTGTTGGATTCTACTCGAAGACGATGTTTATGGGGTGCTCAAAATGCGGGAAGAGAACAGCAATTATGTTTCTTCTCGAGTAAGTCAGTAATTACGAAGATAATTCATACGTTCTTAATTAACTAAACAAGGACAGAAATATGATGTGATGAAATCAGTTCAAATTAAAATATTGTAAAACAATAATCATAAAATAAAACACATAAAAACAGTCAATATTAGCTCTCCAATGTAGAATGCAAAATATTAAAAAAATAATCTTGTTCACTTTTTATGTTCTATTAAGGTTTTTCCAGGCAATGCCAGCAAGTGTTAAGTTATCACGATTAACTTGGTTGCATAAAACAGCTTATTATGCGACAGAAAAAAAAAGAGAACGCGACAAACAGTCCGACTCGCAGATAGCAGTTTTCACGGGTCAACTTTCTTTCTGCAATAAAATGGAACGCGAATTTCATCAGAGGCATGACAAGTATACGATCACATAAACAAGAAATTAAACATATAACATTCCTACTTACGCCTCGCAATATGGCTGTTTGTTGAAACCCTTGTACGTCCGCATATTCAGGGTCATACCGCAGCCCTGACACTTGAAACATTGCTTGTGCCATATCTGTAACAAGGAAACAATTGTTATTTCCACGTCAACTTGTCAGGTTTATGCGATTGCATAATAAACATGGCGCGGAAAAAAAATAAAACGCTTAGTAAACCTCTCAAATTTTTGAATTTTAATCGGTATTAAACTTGATTCATTGTAATACGAATCACAATCTGACAGGTATTATGTGCAGCGCATTTCGTCATCAATTCTTTCGATGGTTACAACAAGTGTTGCAAACGCGCTCTTCTATAAATATTAAAAGTTTGTTTTCTACGAATCTTGTTTTGATCGAGAAGTGTCCTACTTAATTTTCTTGCATCTCTTTAGAACCTGTATGCTTATAAATTATTTACTTTCACCAGGATAATTTCATCATAAATTTCATTGCACTTGAGAAATAAACGTCAGCGATAAATAACGAATGATACTATTGGTGATGATAATATTACGATACGATAATGATATCTCGCGACCTTATTCGCAGTGTTATGAACTGTCAATATTTCATAATGATATCAATACTAAGGCAATCTAATATCATGTACGGATAATCATATGACATTAACGAGGTGAAATTATCAGTTTTTTTCGCCGTAATCTCTTTCTCTCTCTTTGTTAATGAGATATTTTCAGTATTTAATCGCCGGAATTAATTACGAGTTAAGTATTCTGGAAGTGTATTCTGCTTTAAAAGAAGAAAATGGTTTAGTTGTCATAGAAGTTTCAGATCTGTTGAAAGTTTTTGTTAATTAGCGCATAGCATAGATTGAAAGAAATGTTGACCAAATTATTCATAAGCCAAATTTTTTTTATAAACTTTCAAACATTAATGTCTGCAATAACAAAAATCGTGTTTAAACAAAATAAAATAATTAAAAATGTAAAATATAATATATATACAATGTTTTTATAACAAAATTTCGGCTTAATTTGCAGAAACGTGAACCGATATGGATATGAAATATGATAGTTTATCCATTCAAGATAAAATTTTCTTGATGCTAAATAGCATTTATTGAAACTTTCATCTCAAAAAGGTTAAACGATATTTATTTAGTTCTTGAAATTGAACTCAACCCTGTCACGTTATACTCGATATGTCATTGATAAATAAGATATATGGTTTTTGTGATATAGTGCGATGAGCATTAACCAAATAAGTACATCTGCTATAATTCAGCAGCTGTGCGTATCATCATCTCATAAACATTATGAAACACGTTAAGATTCTTCAGACTAGAATGGTAATGATTCTTCAGAGAATGGTAATGTACATTACGGTAAGATTATTAATAGGAATTCTCCTAATGCTTCTGCAATTTAATATATATAGATTTGGCAATATACCTTATGATAATCTTTTTAACGAACTGAATATTAAGTATCGAATGGCAAGAGTATCATATATTACTTTATTTAGTAATTGATATTCTACAATATACATCTCCATATTTTTCATTAAGTAGACTTCTAAAACACACAATTATTATAATACAATAAACACAATATATTTCCTAATTTGCATCGGAACTATTTATTTAAAACAATATATATATATATATATATATATATATACAATATATATATATATATATATATATATATTTTTTTAAGAATTTTATAATTTTTTTTTTTTTTTATATTTTTTT
>Ga0157364_1004771_pt1 | contig 13638 bp, 12 predicted proteins | sample AttsexASBM2_FD_111476 | JGI IMG/M metagenome (GOLD analysis project Ga0157364, IMG submission 111476) | Fungus gardens microbial communities from leaf cutter ant in Ribeirão Preto, State of São Paulo, Brazil - Atta sexdens ASBM2 | ecosystem: Host-associated > Fungi > Mycelium > Unclassified ... | reverse complement strand
TACTGAGAATATCAAGATCAAAGAATATAGACTTAGTTTTTTCTTCATTTTCTTTCTTATTTTATTTTTCTTTCAATATTTTTCTATTTTTAGGACTATGGGTTTAGAGTTAGAAGTGATTGGTCATACTGTCACATCAGTCACATTTAATGGTATGGTCATAACATTGATCACAAGACTTAAGAGAAGAAAGTAGAAGGTTCTAAAACAAAGTGACATTATACAACATATATTAGCCTCATGCTTTACATATAGTTATTTAGGGCAGGGTGCACAGTAGCTAGCACAGACCATCTGTAGAAGTATATAAGATAGACTATTTTATAAAGAGCTCTCTATCAAGTTCTCTTGTGTTTCTCTAATACAAGAGTTGTTCTTTTATCCAACCCTAAGAATCTAAGATCATAACAGAGAAAGGCTTAACTCATTTGATAGTTACTACCAAATTCTATAAGTAAGATATATTAGATTTAAACCAATATGAGGAGGTTTTAGATATAAGAGTGTTAGTAAAAAAAAAGTATCTCAAAAGATAATGGTAGAGAGATTATATTTATAGGAATGGAGTTTAACACTAGAGTTTACAAGTCCCAGAGTTGGGCTATAAGGCCAGTGAGAATATTGTTAGTATTAACTTCTAAAGCATGTTAGCACTTGACTACTTCTCTTAAATAGTACTGGAGTAAAGAAAGTAATCTGAGCTTAGTAGAGTAAGCATTGCAGAAATCAGTAACTAAGTTCAAAGCATGAGTAAGTTTAGTAGTAGAAAGTTTTGAACATTAGACTTAGTTCTTATTATTTTATTTTAGTTTCTATTTCTTTATTTTAACTTGACTAGGAAGGTTTCATTAATATTGTAGACAAATATGGATCTAGGTAGTTTGTGGATATTTAGTTTCAAGAGAAATTAGTAAATATAAGAAAGTCTTATGAGTATTCAGAGTACTAATAGTAGAATATTAAAAAAGTCTTTTCTTCTATTTTGAACAGCAAATAGATAAGAATATGATAGAGAAACAGATGCATCTGTATTCTTCATATATTTTTCTACTGGTAATATAGTAAACCTATTATTTAGTTACTAGAGTATACATATTGTTATTTATTCTATACAAAATTTTATTTAACTAATTTCTCATCTTACTCTTGGAGTTTATATTGTTGTTATACTTTAATATTCTTTAATGTATTTAAGTCTTTAATAAGTTATGTTTTTTGGTACAACTAATAGTCTAATTATCTTTCAAACCATAATGAATGACATTTTCCACAATCTCATAGCTGAAGGAATCATAATTGTGTATCTGGATCATATCCAAATTTTTACTCAGATGTTGAAAGAGTATCACAGAGTGGATTTTAGGATATTAGAAGTCTTAGCTAAGCACAAGTTGTTTCTCTATCTTAAAAAATACAAATTTGACAAACAATAGATTGAGTACTTGGGCTTGGTCATTTCTAAGAATAAAGTTAAAGAAAATCCAGTGAAAGTGGCTAGAGTTTGTAACTGGCCAGTTTCTTGAAACTATACTAATCTGCAGATATTTCTTAGCTTCACCAACTTCTACTAGTAATTTATCTATAAATTTTTGGATTTGACTCACTGAAACTAGCTATTATCTCTATATCTATTCTCATCTCTCCTAATATCTTGGCTCTATTTCAAATAAAAGTATATTCTCTTTCAGGCATCAAAGAAGAATAGTAAGTGATACTCAGTAGTATTCTTCAACAAGTTTCTCTCTTCAGTTCAACACAATTATAAGATATATGACAAGAAATAATCTGAGCTATTGAAGAATAACAACACTGTCAGAGTTGAAGATGATAGACTTTGTTTTTCTTTCTTTCTTCTCAATTTTATTTTTATTTTTCATTTATTTTCTTATTTTGGACTAAAAGTTGGTGTTATAACATAATATCAGCATGTAAAAAGTACATAGACTTTAGGATAGGTTAGTTATAAAGTATACATAGACTATGGTTTACAGTATATAAGATAGATTAGTTTGTAATGGGAACTCTATTTATTTGAGTTCTCTTGTGTAAACTCTATACAAAGTTTTATTAACTTAACACTCTAAGTCTTTAATTATAACAAGCACTTTCTAAAGAAAATAGCAAACTCCACAAAAATTTCAATAGATTACTGAAATTTGGATTATTTTATAATAGCCAAGAAACTTAGCTATAAGCAAGCTAGATAATTTTTATACTTGGTAAAATTCAATTTTGTATTGCACCACTATCTAAGTAAGTCTATGTGTAAACTAGATATAATATTTTATTAACTGGATCACTAAGATGGCTCATATATATAATTTTTATCAAGTTGGAGTTTTTAATAGTTCAGATAATAGAAGGCCTAACTTTTGAAGATAAAGAATATAGTATTTTGAAAGATATCTGATATAGTAACCAACTAGATCAACAAAAGGAGCCAGTAACCAGGACTGTAAAAGATCTTCAACAGTTACCTACCAAGTTTCTATATTCTTTAAAGTAGTCTAAGATCAATAGATTGCTTCTCTTTCATAGCAAGATCTACATACTCAATATCTAAGATCTCCACTGGCATATTTTTTCTCTTTACTATGACTCAGAGATTTTTAAACATGTAGAATGTTGGAAAATACTTTAATTGGTATCTTAAAACTACTAGTGGCCTCAAATATCCAGATATGTCAGTCAATATATTGGCATTTATAATCTCTGTTTATAAACTAAGCTTATTTAGTGATTACTACTTAGAGAGCTACATCTGCTGGCTATATCAAATACAAGATGAAACACTATCAGTACAGACTTTATTTGTCAGAGTTATGAATAATGGACTTGGTTTTATTTATTTTTGACTTAGATAAAAAGTGTGATATGATCTTACACATGACAGTTACACAAGTCATAAGGTGTGATAAAAGCATAATATTTATTACAGAGTAGTTACATATATTATAGTCACAGATTATACAATTATATGACACAGAAAAGGACATAGAATGTTTTGAAACAAATAACATTATATAGTATAGCAACAGCATATTGGCCTTATAGAGTACATATAAACTTCAGGGTAGGTTAGTTATAATATGTGTATAGACTATAGTCTATAGTGTATAAGATAGATTAGTTTGCACTTGAGACTCTATTGAGTTCTCTTATGTTACTTAATATAAGAGTATGCTTTTGTCTTAACTCTGAGACTCAAGTCATAACATTATTGTAAAACTTTCAAAGTTATTAGAGTTTAATATAGCAATAACAGTGGTGAATCTTGTATCAAAGAGAGCATATTTTATTCTATATATATGACTAACACTGCAGAGGAAACAGTAAGGTATTTCTTATACTATGTGTGAAAACTCCATAGTTTTTCCACTCATATTGTTTCAAATAAAGGCTTATAGTTTATTATACTCTTTACTATAGAACTCTACTATCTCTTTGAAGTTGATATTACTTTCTCTATAGCCTGGCACCCATAATCTGATGGATAAACAGAGTAAGTCAACTAAGAACTAAATCAGTACCTCTGATTTTTATCAATGAGAAACAGAGTAATTAGCATAATCTCTTGCCATTAGTGGAATTTTAGCACAACAATTATGTACATTTCTTGACTCAGTGATATTTGTTCCTTCTTGACACTGGCACCTTTCACAAATAGAGTTCAAACCTTTTCAACAAGAGTCTAAGCCAAAAAATATCTCAAAATTCATATAACAGATAAAGTTGGTACTTGTTGTGACAACCACTTATTACAATGACAAATGATAGCACAAGCAAGTAAATCTCAAAGTGGATATGATGTGGGAATTTCACAAGAGAACTCAATAAGGAGTCTCTGCTAAATTAGAGTTCTATATATATACAAAGTATACATGGTCCATGCTACAACCTCATGTTTGCCTCATTTCCTACTTAAGGCTACCATGTTGTATACATGTGCCCTAACATCATCTTCTAGATTCTTCTATCATGTTCTAGGCCTATGACATCATATCATGTGACCTGTCATATGATGGTAGTATCATATGCCTCTTCATCATCCAAAAGAAAAACAAAATAAAAGAAAATAAAAATTGTTAGTGTCTAAAGCATCTTATAACAATACCCCCCTCTTAGGGTTCTACTTCCAGAGGAACTTCTTTCTTGTCTCCCCAAATTCTCTTGCTCATCTGCTTATCCCTCTCATTCCATTCTAAACTCTCTTCTAACTTCTTTATATATTTCTTTTCTTCTTCCTTCCTATCATTCTTCCACCTATTCCAATTCTTCTCTAATTTCTTTAGATACTCTTTCTCAAACTTCTTATTATCCCACCCATACAGCAATTTTGCCATATATTTCCCTGGCAACTTATCTTTTTTGAACTCTTCAGCTTTTGGATTCAACTTCATTTCTTTCCCTTTTCTTACTTGTATCTTCTGTATTTCTTCATCAAATCTCCTCTTTTCAAGTTCTTCTACTTTCTTCATTGCATTTTTCAGGTTTTCTAGTCCCTCCCACATATTTTCTTCTACTATGTACCCTTTCTATTTCATCAAATACTTTGTCTTACCTCTTTTCTCTTGTCTATCCAAAATCTCCTTTACTTCATATTCCTTCTCACTGTCTACCTCAACAGGAGGTAGTAGAATCTTCTTATGTCCCTCTACCTATTTCCTATACTTCACTATCCTTCTCACATTAACCACCAGGTGTATTCTTAATAACGCCAGTAATTCCAACTCTACTGCATTTTCCAACATAATTTTTCTGACCACATATAGCCCAATGAACTTCTCTGTTAACTTCTTTGTTACTCTCTTCATCAGCTCCATCAAAAAATCTTTTGTACTGATTAGTACCTTGTCCCTTACCCTATATTCTTCTGCCTCTTTCCTATTTTTATCCACCTGTCTCTTCATCTCCTCCTGTGATCTTACCAATGCTACTCTTGCTTTCTCATGTCTCTCCTTCATTTCTCTTGCAAACTCTTCTGTCTTCTTATTCTTTCTCTTTTTTCTAATATCAAAACCCATTCTTAGTTCTCTCCTATAGTTAACTTAAAATGGTGATGACTTTGTAGCTGTATGTACCTTGTTATTGAATGCAAACTCTGCCATTGCCAACTATTCTGCCCAATTGTTCCACCTATGATTAACATATATTCTTAAGTACTGTTCCAGCTCTTAGTTTGTTCTCTCTGTTTGTCTATCTATTTCTGGGTAATAAGCCATAGATAGCTTTGTTTCTATCCCCAACATTTTATTCAACTTCCTCATCAATCCTGCTACAAACTGCAGTCCTCTATCTAATATCACACTCTCTGGTAACCCATGCAACTTCCACACATATTCTCTAAACAACCTTGCTAATCCTTTCACCATTGTTTTTTCTGTTGTTGCCACAAAGTGGGACATTTTCGAAAATCTATTACAAACTACCAAAATTAAATCATGACCTTTTGACAGTGGTAACTTCATAATAAAATCCACTGATATATGCTGCCATGGTCTTTCTAGTATCTAGTTAGACCTCAATTTTCCTGCTGGCATCTCTGCTCTATTCTTCATCCTCTGGCACTGATCATACCCCTCCACATATTGCTTCACTTCTTTTGTTATCTCTGACCACCAATAATTTCTAGTAACCAGTTCTACCATCTTCTACTGTCCCTCATGTCCTGCTATTGGTATATTATGGTATAGTCAAATAATTTCTACTCTCAACTTTTCATCTTTTGGCACATATACTCTTCCTTCTTTCAACACTAATCCCTCCTCTATCTGTTATTCTTCATCTCTCAACATCTTAACTCCTGCTTTTATTTCTTCTACCACCTTTATTACTTCCTTATCCTTGTCCCTTGCTTCCTTTATTTTCCTTACTATTTCCTCTTCTGGTTCTTCTATTAACTGCTCCATTGCTCTTACATCTAACTATTCTTCCTTCAACATCACTTAATTCTCATTATCTTGTCCTGCTCCTTCTGCCCAATTTACTCTTCTACTCAAACTGTCTGCTTTTTCCATACTTTTGCCAGCTACATGCTTCAAAGCAAAATCAAATCTTGACAAATATAGTAACCATCTTACCTGTCTTCAATTTAACTTCTGTGTCTTCATAAAGTACTCCAAGTTTTCATAATCTGTCCAAATTTCAAACTGATTCTTAGCTCCTTCTAAGAAATGCCTCCAAGCTTCTAAGTACTGAATTATCACCAACATCTTCTTATTGTGAATCTCATAATTCCTTTCAGCTTCATTCAATGATTTAGAAATATAGGCTACTGGCCTCCATCTCTCATTTTCACACTTCATCAACAACACTCCTCCTGTCACAAAGTCTGATGTATTTGCTTCTACTCTCATCTCTTTATCCAAGTCTGATGTTATCAAAACTGGCTCTATCATAAATCTCTCCTTCAACTCTTCAAACGCTTTCTGCTGTCTCTCTCCCCAACTCCATTTCATCTCTTTTCTTGTCATCTCATGCAAGGGCTTTGCTATTCTAGAAAAATCTTTCACAAACCATCTATAGTAGTTTGCTAACCCCAAAAACTTCTGCACATCTTTCATACTCTTTGGTATCGGCCACTCAATTACTTCCTGCACCTTTTCCTTTTCTGTTCTCACTCCATCTTCTCCTATTATCACTCCTAAAAACCCCACTTCTCTGACTTTCCACATCTGGTTTTACAAACAAATCATTCTCCTCTAACCTCCTTAGTACTTCTTCTACTATCTCATCATGTCCTTTCTTTGTATCTATTGCTATTATTATATCATCAATGAATACTGCTATCTTTTCTTCTACCACCAAATCTCTAAGCAAGTCATTTATCATTGCCTAGAATATTGCTGGTGAGTTAGTTAACCCAAAAAAACATTACTGTGGGTTCAAATGACCCCTCAGGCATTGATAATGCTACCTTCCATTCATCCCCCTCCTTTATCCTCATATTATTGTACCCCCATCGCAAATCCATTTTTGTAAATACTTTCTTCTTCCCTATGCTATCTATCAAATCCAAAATCAGTAGTAACGGATAATTGTTTTTGATCGTCCAACTATTCAGATATTGATAATCTTGTACTATTCTTTTCTTCCTATCTTTCTTTGGCACAAAGAACACTGGTAACATTTGTGGTAATTTCAATAGCCTAATATACCCCTTCCTCAACTGGTTCTTTACAAACTCCTGTACCTCCTCTCTTTCTACTCTTGACAATGGATATATCTTGCCTTTCTTTAGCACAAATCCTTCTCTAAGATCTATGGCATGATCCCAGGCCTTCCTCATTAGCATTCTTTCTCAGTCTTTCTTCTCAAATACCTTCAAATACTTATGGAACTATCTTGAAACCATTTCATCTGTCACTCTCAACTCTATCAAATCTTCCTCTTCATTCTCTTTCTCTTTTATTATTCTTTCTATCATCTTTACTTTCTTTATCATGGGTTTCCTTCTTTCTTTCTTTTTTTTCTTTTCTTCCTGCTTCTTCCATCCTGGTTTTGTCTACTTTTCTACTCTCCACTTCTTTCCATACTCATCTGGATATCTCATTATCTTTACTTCTCCTGTTTTCCAATCAATCTCTGGGTTATGGTATCCTAGCCAAGGTATATCCAATATTACGCTCCACTTCTGGCCTCCTATTACATCTATCAATTCCTTATGTCCTTTGAAAAATATCTCTACTTCCACTGTATCTATGATTGGCCCTACATATTTAAGCGTGCCATCCACATTCCTCATATATACTGGCCTTTCCAACTTTATCCTCTTAAACTTATGTCTCCTCACAAATTCTTCACTTATCACCAGCCCTGTCACACCACTATCCAACAATACTTCAGTCACCACTTCTTCTTCTTCCTCCTGTTTTAATCCAATCTTCACCGTCACCTCTCTTAACAATTTCTTCTTTTTTTCCTTCCTTTTTATCTTTGTCTGTCTCACCTCTACCTCCCTCTTTTCTTTTTCTTCCCTCAATATTTCCCTCCTATCTTTTGCTACTTCTTTGCCACTTCCTTCTCCTCTCTGTATCATTCTAATTTTCAATACTTCAAATTTATTTGAGAACACTGGTATTAGTTCATTTGCTCCTATATTCTTATAATGGCTAGCTATATAGCCAAATCCTCCACATGTAAAATACTTTCTTTCTTCCATTGCTATCTATCTTCTTTCTTCTCTTCTTTTTTCCCTCATTTGCTGATTTCTCCATTTTTTTTCTGCTCTTTTTTCTTCTTTTATTCTTATCTTTTCTATACTCCTCCATTCTTTGTCTACCCTTCTCTTCTCCTCTCTTTCCTCTCTTTCTCTCTTATTTCTTTCATAACTTTCTCTCCTCCATCTGTCGTCTTCTTTCTGTTCCTTTGCTTTTTTCTCCTCTTTTCTCCTTATCTCTCTTTCTCTCTGTTCTTTTATTTCTTCTATTGTTTTTTGCATTTCCAATAGTTTTACATTGTTTTTCATAATTATATTTAGCAACCCTATTTTTTCTACCTTCTCTTCATCGCTCAATCCTCTCAACTCTTCTTCCATTTTCACCCTACTCCAATCAATTCCTGTTATCTCCATATCTATTCTCTCATTGCTGATTGTTAACAACAGCATATTCCTTTGTTTATTCTCTTGCTATTGATCTAAATAGCAGTAAATCCTCTATAAGTGATAGTGGGCACTTTTCTTGTCCCATCTACACTCTCTACTGACTACCTGTCTCTACCGACTACCTGTCTACTACCCTATTAACTATTGCCCTAGTCAAATGCCTGTCTAATATCTCTAAGCAGGGAATCCCTAATCTAGGTGTTTTTTAATGAACTACACCACTACTTTGCATGGACAAGTCACAAGGAGATCCTGTAGCACGAGTCTTCTACCTGAATATAACTATCTACCATGTCCATACAAGGTAATACATCTTAATACACCAGTGAGCAGTGATATACCAAAATGACTAGGATTTGCCCTTCTAGTTGGTATCCCCCTTAACACCTAAGGTCTGGCTAAATCTTCTTAATGTTGAGCGTACTGCTTGCAGTCAAGGATAATATGAGAATAAGTGATGAGGAGTCCACAGAATGCAGAGTCTCCTGAGCTTGTTGAGTTCTACTGTTGTGACAACCACTTATCACAAAGACAAATGATTACACAAGCAGTAAATCTCTTAAATTAGATATCAAGTGGAAAGTTTACAAGAGAACTCAATAAGAAGTCTCTGCTAAATTAGAGTCCTATATATACAGAGTACACATGGTCCATGCTATATCCTTATGTCCACCTCATTTCTTACTCAAGGCCACCATATGGTATACATGTGCTCTGATATCATTTTTCAGATCCTTCTACTATATTCTAAGCATATGACATCACATTATGTGACATGTCATGTGACTGCAGTGTCATGTGCCTTCTTCATTGTCTAAAAGAAAAATAAAATAAAAGAAAAGAAAAAGAAAATCAATATAAAATCAGAAAAATAAAAGAAAAAAAACTGTTAGTGTTCTAGCATCCCATAATACATAGCAGTCTAAAAGAGAGAGTAAATATCTTCTCATGCTCTCACTTACTATCAGATAAGTACTTAATATTTTTGAACAATATTTTAAATGTTTTTACCAGAGTGTCTAACTATCTAGACATTATCATTTTTTTTATTAGCACTTTTCTACTAGATTAGAATATTCTAAAGTATTTAGAATAGTTTCTGTCTTTAGAAGCCCTTATTCTATTCTTTTAGGTTTCTCTTAAGGTAAGTGATATTTTTAGTATATTATTCTAATAGTACTTAGGTTTCCCTAAAGCTTAAAGTACCAACTTTGTATTTTTATTCCAATCACTTTAATATATATAAGGATAATATGCTATAGTTATATCTGTTAACATTATTATTCCAGATTCTTCTATTTTCTTCTAAGTCTTGTGATTATAATCATGTATATAATAACATATTGTGTAACTCTTCATTATCCAAGAAAATGAAAATAATTTATAACATATCTTGCTATCTTCTAGTAGTCTTAATCTCTCCAAGTTTATTAAGTCTTCTTCTGAAATATGCAATTAGTATGACTCATAAAGATATAATACATAAGCTGAAGCTAAAGGTTGTTCTAATCCTGTCTTTCTATATTCTTAGATAACATATAACTGACTATTTGAACTTCTGAGAGATCTCATTATTATGATCTCAAGATCTTAGAGTAAGTTAAGGAAAAAAACCTTGTATAAGAGTTATACAAAAAAACTTGATAAATGTTATAAAACAAGTGTGTGGACAGACTTTAGGGTTAGGGTTAGTGGATAGAAATAGGACAGTAGTAATTATTAGTCTATAACAGAGGAAGAGCATGTGACCTGAAAGTCATATGACAGAGTCTAGAATGGTCTAGAAGGACTAATGGTCTAAAAGAATTGAGAAGAGTCTAGATCAGAGTTAGGGTTAGGAGTGACATCAAGGGATATGAGTTCCTCATGGTATACACATGGTATATGCATGGTGACAGAGATTAAAGAGTATGATGTCAGAGCACATGGATATGGCATGGTGGCCTTGAGGTAGAAGCATAGTATATAAGTAATAAGATATGAGGTAGATACATTGTTGTAGCATAGACCACATTGTATTTATATAAATAGAGAAGTAATGCAGCGAGGGCTCCTTGTTGAGTTCTCTTGTAATCCCCACTACTAGATAGCCTCTTGAAAGCTTTGCTGAAGTAAGCATACTACAAGTGTTGTTCTAGCAAGTGGTTACTACAACAATAAAGTTCTAAGTACAGAATTGTCTACTTTATATATACTAGACTACTGGTCTGTGCTACACTACCATTAGCTTACCTTAAAGGGCTATATGTTATTTTTAAGATTAACATATATTGAATATATTATATGACATCATTTTGTTTCAAAACCTTTTACAATGTTCTATTATAACACTTAATTATGTAAATGTGACTAATGTGTGACACTGATTCATATCATGTGACAGTTTGTGACATCATGCTGAACTCTAACTCTAGTCTAAAATAAAATAGAAAGAAAAAAAAAGAAAAGTTAAGTCTATTATCTTTAACTTCTAATACTTATCTATACTTAATCTATCCTCTTTTATATAACTAACTGTAGATATCTACTCAAAGTGAGAATTGCTCTTTTGACACTTGTTATCATATATCAAGTCCACCCATTCTGAAAATACATCTCTATAGCAATACTGCCATTATAATATCTATAAGACAAGCTCATTCTCCATAATAGCCATTTTTCTTGTAACATGTCTTCACAGTGGTGATGTAATAATCTGGATATCCAGTCTTCTATAATAGTATTCTTCTATCTTACCATCAGTATCTCACCACTGAAATCTCTACTCAGGGTTGTTACAAACTTAAGATCTTAGAGTTGGTCAAAAGAAAGAACCTTATATAGGAATTATACAAGAAAACTCAATAGAGAACTCCATACAAGATAGTCTACCTTATATACTAAATCCACATGGTCTATACTAGCTACTTCTTTCCTACCCTAAACAGCCATATGTTGCACACATTGTATGATATTATCTTTCCAGAACTTTCTACATCCTTCCATATATCATGTGACTTGTGACCATTACTATGACTATGTTATCTAATGTGACTAATATATAACAGTGTGATCTTGTCACTTTAACCCTAACTCTAGTTCTAAAAATAGAATAAAGGAAAATAAATCAAAAATAAAATAGAAATGAAAAAGAAAACAAAAATAATTAAAGTCTACCACTTTCAGCTTTGACAAGGGTAATATACTGAAACCCTAAATATTTCCTATATATCTTACTTGTATATAAAACTAGTAGTTATACTGTAATTCACTAGTCTAATAATAAACAAAGATAACTCTTACTGAACTCAATCTCTAGTATTCAATAGTGATACATCAAATCAGTACTCACTTCTATTTTAAACTTTATCCATTTATCCAGAGTTGTAACCACACAGCAGACAGACAGTATAATACATAAGCTGAAGCCAAGGTTATTCTAACAAGTCTGCATCACTGAGCTAATTTCATGGAGTTTACATACTCTATGTATTTCCAAGCCAAACCCTATAGACTTTGATCTTTTAGTATGAACTGTATCTGACACTTATATACTAGGCCAATTTAACACCTATCTCTTAGAGAGTTATATCTACTGCTAGTACTGAATGCCAAATAGATAACTATAAGTATAAACTTTGTAGTTAAGCTCTCAGAATTTACAAAGTTTGATACAGTAATAACAGTGGTAGATTCTATGTTCAAAAAAACATATTTCATTCTGACTCATATGACTATTACTACAAAGAACACTATAAAGCTCTTTTTGTATCATGCTTGTAAATTACATAATCTTCTCATATATAGTCTTAGATATATTGTCAAGTTCACAAATGGTGAACTTAGTTTTTTCCTATTTTACCTTTTATTTTTATTTTTATTTCATTTTATTTTCTTATTTTTCTATTTTTGGAACATAGGGTTAGAAATAGATCACAAGATACAGGGAACAAAATAGAAGGATTTAGAATAAATGATGTCATACAACATGGATACTATATGTTGGCCTCATGTACTACACATGGTTGTTTAGGGTAGGATATACAGTAGCAAGCATGGACTATTGGTAGTAGTATATAAGGTAGATTAGTTTGTAGAAAGATCTCTATCAAGTTCTCTTGTGTTACTCCTATACAAGATTTATTCTTTTGTCCAACCCTTAGGACTTAAGTCTATAACATATATCATATTCTGTTCTGACTACATCTATTCCAACCCATAAATAACCTCTTTTCTCTCATCTGCACTTCTCAATCTCATCCAGTGCAGATTATATATCTCTACTTTATCTTGAATATTCTTGCTGACTCTTTGTTAACTCTATGGACCTCTATCTCCTAACATTCAATAACCACTAGAAATCAAAGTAACTCACTTAATTCCAGACAACTACTCTAGATAGCATATCTAGTATATAATCTGGTAGTTTACACTATATTAGTTATCCTGAAAATTAACTAAAACTAACACCTATTTCTGGTATTGACAATAATACATCTTGTTACCCTCTGGTGGTTTTCCACACACTAAGCTTCTTAAGACCCATTCCAAAATATATGACCAGTATAGCTAAATAGAGGTATAGTATACAAACTGAAGCCAAAGATTGTTCTAATCTATCTTTTGTGTTCTCTGATAATACACTAGTCATTTATTTAGACTTCTGAAATATCCTATCAGATCTTGGATAATGAAATGTGAACTATGTTTAACAATAGAGATTCATAGCTATTGTATATTTTACTAAGGAGTTGTACTACATACTTAGAATTAAGATTGCTTTATCAATAGTATAGCATTCCCAGTTAGATAAATAAACAGAATATGTTAATTAGAAACTCAACCAATATCTCTAGTTGTTTGTGAACAAATAACAAAGTAACTAGTATAATCTTCTATTTATAGTATAGTTCCAGTATAACTGTCATATACAAGTCCACCCATTTGGAAATTACATTCCCTCAGTGATATTACCTCCCAATTATACAAGCCTGCCTTCTACAGTGGCTATCTTTCTCATAACACATCTTATGGCAGTGCTGCAACTATCTAGG
>Ga0157364_1004770_pt1 | contig 13638 bp, 5 predicted proteins | sample AttsexASBM2_FD_111476 | JGI IMG/M metagenome (GOLD analysis project Ga0157364, IMG submission 111476) | Fungus gardens microbial communities from leaf cutter ant in Ribeirão Preto, State of São Paulo, Brazil - Atta sexdens ASBM2 | ecosystem: Host-associated > Fungi > Mycelium > Unclassified ... | reverse complement strand
TATCTCTAACTTGTATATAAGACTAATAGTTATACTGTAATTTGCTAGTCTGATAATCAACAAAGATAACTTTTATTGAACTCAATTACTGGTATTCAACAGTGACATACTAAATCAGTACTCACTCTCATTTTGGACTTCATTTATTTATCTGAAGTTGCAACCATGTAGCAGACAGATGGTGTAGTACATAAGCTGAAGCCAAGGTTGTTCTAACAAGTTTGTATTCCCAAGCTCTTTTCACAAAGTCTACTTACTCTGTGTATTCTTAAGCCAACTCTGTGGACTTTCACCTCTTAGTGTGAACCATGCCTAACAAACATAGACTATTAGCTAAGTGTATATAAGATAGACACTCTGTAACTGGAACTCTATCAAGTTTTCTTGTGTTATCTAATACAAAGTTCTTATCTTATCTTAACACTTTGAGGTTTGAATTATAACAGAGAGAGTATAAGTATCTGTTCTTCACCATTACAATATTTATAGTCCTATAGTCTTGAATCAATTGCAGAGAACTGTTTTTACTTTTAATGAAAAGAACCAGTATAGCTATGAGAGACTTGGAAGAATATATATTATTTATATAGAGATTCTTAGCCAGAAAGACATTGAGCTTAGACTGCTTCACTGGCAATAGTAAATAAAATTTAGAAAGCTTGACCTCTACACTAGAAACTAGTTTGATAGTATGATTCAACTTATAGTAATTCAGGAGTGTATCAAATTCTTTCTTAGTAAATACTGACTTGAATATGTAGAGAAAGTTGTAGTGCAGTTCTTATAACAGTATAAGCTTGTTTAAAGACTATGGAGAGATATTGAGAATTTATAGTGATAGTATGGAAGTTTAATGCCTTAGGATTAGAGAGTATTCTTGTCAGGTAAAGATAATCACTAACCTCTCTACAGAACTTTATGGGGTCAGTAAGCAATAAACCATGATTTCCAGAATCTTCTATCACTACAGGGAAATAACTAGAGTGATATACATCTAGTGCTCATACTTTCAGCCTATCTGTCTTCTGAACATCTTAGCATCCAGAACAGTAAGTAGGGTAATGGGTCATGAGTACTTCTTCCTTGTTCCAGTTCATATTAGAGTTGTAAGACTTTAGCCACATATGTCAAGTAAGAAACATGCTCAGAAGAAGGAACAATCTGTAGAAAAATTATGAAAGATGTCAAAAGAACATAGAAACATTATTTGATGCATGTGGATATAGATCCTGGATGACCTTAGCTTCAGCAGATATACTATGCCTCTACATGTCATAATAGTCATATTTGGAAAGAGAATATTGATAGGAAAAGGAACATAGAGGGAGTCAGACTTCTAAGTATAGACACTCAGAACAGTGCACTATGCTAGTTGATTTTCAAGCTAAGGAACTACAGAGTATCTACACATTTTAAATACTAGTACTAAGACTATTCAAGGATTGGAAGAGATAGATGACTACTCTGGATATACTAAAGTCCTTGGAAATTAAGTCTGGAGTTTCATAGAGATCATGAGAAACTATATGACTAGTAATATCATATATGGAAAGTAACCAGTTAGATCTGTACTAGAAGAGGATAGATAGGCAGGAAGTATTGGAGTTGTAAAGAATAGACTTGATTTTATTTTTATTTTTATTTTTATTTTCTTATTTTTCTTTATTTTATTTTTGAGTTTTTTTTCTTTATTTTGGACTTGGACAAAAGCATAATATTTGTCACATATGTTACAGTCATAGTCACACAATCATGTGACACATAAAAGGTCATAAAAGGTCATAAAAGAAATAATATCATATAATATGGTAACAACATATTGATATTATGGCAAACACATATGCTTTAGGGTGGGTTAGTTGTAGTGTGCACATAGACTATAGTCTGTGGTATATAAGGTAGACTATTTTGTACTTGAAACTCTATTGAGTTCTTTTATGTTACTCAATACAAAAGTTGTCTTTTGTTTTTACTCAAAGGCTTAAGTTATAACAGGAAGGAAGATATACTATTTGACAGATTTTCTGAGTAGATCAGATGTATTCAGATGGATATGTGACAACATAAATCCAAGGATAAAATTTTGCTTACCTAGGCTCAAGACTGCAAGAAGAGTTTTTTCTGTATGAGTTTTGTACTAAAAGATGGTATCCACTGCCTATGATATCTAGCCTATTTTGTTGGGAGTCCTATCCACATTGTAGACTAGTATGGATCTGAATAGTCTGTAGGTATTCAAGTAGTGTTTTTTATTAACAAAACTCCTATTTATAAAAATATATTAGTCTGGTAGCTCCAGAGTCAACCAGAGCCCATACAGAGAAGGACTGTATTAGAGAAACTGAGCAAAGTATGTAGAGTGTACAGAGTTTAAGATCTCCAGAAGAATCTAAGTTTTATTTAACAGAGTATTCTAATGACATAGCTTACTTCTAGGAGAATCTAAGAGAACAGAGTAAGGTTTCTGAAGATAACAGATATCCTCTATATCCCTGTTATATATTCTAATCTTTCCAGATTAGCTTACTTTATGAAAAATAATGATAACAGCATGTCCAGAAGCATCTTTGATGAAAGTATCTAGAATATTAGCCAGAAAAGAAAGGGGGATTACTATTGGTAACCAATAGGGAGGGACAGCAATGATAGACAGGATTGTACTCAATGAAGGTCAGTGGTAGGGAATTGCAGAGTTGACCAAATAAATCCCATAGAATTAGTGGCAGTGTTTAGTGTTCTAGAGAAGAAGAGAACTCTACAGACTTTAGCAGTGTTGGAGTATTATGGTTTTGAATAGGTTCCTTTATAGATTAGGAGATGTCAGTAGCTTCAAGAGAAACAGAAAGATATAACAAAGTTCTGAGGTATCTATAGCACTGAGAGTAGAATATAAGAGAAGATTTTTTCTTATTTAGGGTAATAAACAGAAAACAAGGAGGCAGCTAAGATTAGAGTCTTGGATACATCTGATAGATTACTATTTTCAGTATATTCCTCTAATAATACAGTGAACCTATTATATAGTGACTGGAGTATACATATTACCAGTTGCTTTATACAAAATCCTAATTAATTTCTTATGCAAATATTCCTACTCTATAAGCTCTAGTTATTGTCTTACTTTGATATCCTTTAACATATACAAATACTCAATGAGCTCCTCATGCTACTCTGATATTAGCTATCAGAGATACAACCTAACAGAACACTTATAAACCACATGATTGGGATCTCCACATCTGTAATATTCCTAACTAGATATAAAGCAAGGCTTGTATGTGGTATCAATGTCCATGGAGATCTCTAGGAAAAACATCAGTAAAGCTGGTATTAGAATACTATTTTGACAGGAGGCAGTTGATGGGAAGTAGGAATAACCAAGAAATCTTATAGAGTTCATAGATTGATTAAAGGAGCAGAAGTGGTTCATTAGATAGATTGAAAAGCTTTGTTAGCCTATCTTGTTTGGTTTATACATTGCCTAGCTTCAAACCATGCCAGAGTATCAGTGGCTTTAGGTTGATTTACAGATATCATTTATTACTATCTGGTTTTGAATTGCTGTTCTAAAGCTATGGTAGAATTTGACTATTATAGTATAAAGGTCTGTGTGGCTAGCCTCCAAAATTAATGTCTGAAACTCATATAAATAATTATTTACTCCATGGCTCCTCTGATAGTATGCTGTTACCTCTAGTTAGCTGATGACCTCTATAGTAGTTTTGATAGAAAAAGAAGAGTCTTAAAAGAGCTACTCAAACTTTGCTCACAATGTAATGGAAAATATGGTAGTGGTTGGCTCTTTACAGAATATATCTTCTAATCAATTTAATAAATAGCTACTTCTAATAAATGAGAGAGCTCAGAAGATCTTATCTTGGTCATAAAAGAACTGGTCTATAGATAACTAGATGTAGAGAGAGCAGGAGCTGAGAAATATTTACTCTGCTTGTTACTTGTTAATCTTTGCTAAAGTCTACAATATAAAGATGAATAGTCTGAGACTATCAGACTAATGATGCTTTGAGATCTTAGGAAAAAGATTTTATTCTACTGTTAGAGCAACTAAACAAAGTCTGTAAGGTTTTACACTTCAGAAAAACCTAAGTATATATTACAGAGTCCTATAGTCTACTATAATCCAATAGAATAATACTGAGCTAACACAAGAATGATAGCACACAAATATTTAGATGTTAGAGTTGAAGATAATAGACTTGTTTTAATTTAATTTAATTTAATTTTAATTTTCCATTTTATTTTTGAACTTAGGATTAGAGTTTAGTGTGATATTTGTTTCACTTTTTCTCTTTTACCACCATCTTATATAATAGCATCCAATAGAGAATTAGCAAATACATTGTTCTCTTTTATTATAAATTCTCAAAGTAGTTTATAAGAAACAACTAACACAAGCAACCAACAAATGGATATAGAAGTTGACATTCCTAGAGATCAGTCAATTTTGGCTAACTTTAACAATTCTAGAGAGTTGTCAATATACTCCAATGCTTTATCTATAGTATATGCTGATAGGATTCAAGCATTAGCCAAATGCCTAACATGGGCTGAACAAGTAGAAAACTTAGAATTTCAAAGCTCTAGCCCTGCTCTTTCCTATGCAACAGTAAGGGAAGAAACAAATAATACTAATATAGCACTAGTAGTCAAGACAATTGATTCTCATATTGTCAACATATATACTCCTTAAAGATAGGCAGCACTAGCTATTATCAACAATACAAGCATACCATAAGATATTGAACCTTCTATTATCCTATACTTGGTAAATCAACCTGTAGACCCACAATTGTAGAATGGTAGTTTTTGTCTTATTTCTCTTTGTAGAATGAACAAATACTTAGAAGGTGATGCAAAAAACATTACATGCTCTCTCTATAGATTGACATCATTCATCAGACAAATAAAACTGGAAGACAAGACTGCTGAGGCTATCCCTCAAATTTCCAAATTTGGTTTTGTAATATGGACATTCCTGTCTACAATATAAATATATAAAGCAAGCTGGGACAAACTAATAGCTGACAAAAATAACAGATTTTTCAGGTAATAAATCTTGGTGTAGTTCAACAAGTCCTATCTAAGTAATGTTCCTTTTAAGAAACAAACTAAGGAAAAGCAAGTGAACGATTCAAGAATTCCTCCTCCTATCCCACCCAGATCCAGTAAGAATGTCTTGGAGAAATCCAAATTCTTCAAGAGTAACCAAGCTTCCAAATCAAACTCTTCATTGAATATCAAATTATATGTAAAAGCATTCATAAGTAATATAAATGATATCATCAAAATAAAGAATGCCTTTCCAAAACTCTCTCTAAGCAAAGTTTTAGAAATTCATAATGTTGTGTCCAATTTGAACTAGAGAAGTAAACTCAATGTGAACATGACTACTAAAGAGCCACCCAGAAAATAGATTATAATTCCTATAAGCTTAAACAATGTAGATAGAGTCATGGCACAATCCAATGTACATGTGTCAAATATCAATTACTCACTGAAAGATATCAAATTAGAAATTTGCACTGATTTTATTTGTTCTGACAATAATGGAATTATTATTACAACAAATAAAGTAGTATCTACTTTAGACATGAACACCATTCAAAAGTATATGAAGAACTTAAACAATGTGGATTCAAATGAAGTCATGAGCCTTAGGCTTCTCCAATATAAATCATACCTAAAAATCTTAGGTATATCTACTTCATCAAAGATACTAATCTTTCTATTACTGCAGACATCATATAAACAGTAATTAAAAGTACTTACATATTTGAAGACACCATTCTCACATCATGTCCCCAAATCATCAAAGCTTCTTCCAAATCCAATATGGCTGTGATTTAGGTCAATATTTGGGATTCCCAAAGTGGTTCCAAAGCAAAAAAACCTCATCAACAGATGCCTTAATATCAGATATCATATTGTAACTATTTGAAGAACAAATATGAACCCAGGCATTCCCTAATGCAAGAATTGCTGAAAATGGGGACACATGACTTTTGTATACCACACTCACAGATCTAAATGAGTCAAATATAATAGACCTCATAAAGTTTAACACTATAGAAAGATGGCATGGTGTTGTAAGGTAAATTTTAAAAATAACCCCTCTAGACTCAAGGCTAAAAAAGACAAACTGTACTCTTACACTTTCAAGTGTATTAATTGCAAAGAATAACACCAACTAGATAGTAACACATACTCTTTCTGGAGATACCATTTCAACAAAGAGTAGTATTCTAAGAAGTATTAAGAGCTCTGTAAAGAAAGGGGCAAATTAATTTGCTTAGTTGTGGACAGGATAAGTCAATTATTTTAAAAAATGTAAAAATATTTTCTCAGAACATTCAAAAGAATCATCTCCTTACTAATATTATTTATCTTCAAAAATAACAAAAACTTTGATATTATGTTTATGTAGAAACTTCTATGGTCTATTATCCAAACCATTCCAAGTTTGGTATCTGAAGATGAAATTATAGGTGTTCCTAATCACTCTTTATGGATCATGTTTGCAAGACAATCAGTCAATAGTAACAAACATCCAAGGGTCCTCACTTATATTAATTCAAAGATCATTCATTTATAATTTTCTCTCAGGAAAGATTTTATTAACTAAAGGGATATCAATCTCATTTCCTTCTTTAATGGTGGCATCATTTATTTTGTTGTTAACATTTATTCAAATGACCAACAAACAGTCTTGAAGTATCTAAGGAATACAGAGGTAAATTTGAATAATATTCTCATTATAACTGAAGACTTTAACATTAGGAATAACAACTAGGATCTGGTATATCTTTACTATTTAATATATACTGACACCCTTAGAGAGATTGCTGCTTCTTTCAATCTAGAACTGTTTACATCCATTATACAAGTTCTGATAATGTCATATACTAAGTCCACCTGTCCAGAAAATACATCTCTGTGATGATACTGCTTTCTCAACCTCTATTATACAAGCTCATCTTCTACAACAGCTATCTTTCTCATAACATGCACTCATAGTAGTAATGCAATAATCTGGCTATCCCATCTTCTATGATAGGAATCCTTCTTATCTGACTTGGTCTCCCATGGCAGAGTTCTCACTCCTGTCCGTGTCTCACCACTGAAACCTCCACTCAAGACGATAGAAGGTATACCACTGAAACCCCAAGCATCTTCTATACTATCAACTTGTATATAAGACTAGTAGTTACACTGTAATTTGCTAGTCTGATAATTGATAAAGATAACTCTTATTGAACTCGATCTCTAGTATTCAATGGTAACATACCAATTAGTACTTGCTCCCATCTCAGACTTCTTCCTTTCATCTGAAGTTGTGACTATACAGTAGTTAGACAGCATAGCACATAAGCTGAATATCAAGATCACAGAAAGTGGACTTAGTTTCTTTTTATTTTCTTTTCGATTTATTTTTCATTGTTTCTATTTGTAGAACTCTGGGGTTAGGGGTAGAAGTGATCAGTCACATCTGATGGTGTGGTCACAACATTGATTATGGGACTTAGAGAAGGGAGTAGAAGGTTCTGGAGCAAAGTGACATCATACAACATGAACACTGTTGTGGCAACTACTAGACTGAACTGTCCAATGATCTCACTAACGAGTAAAGCTCAAAGTAGGCTATAATGTGGGAATTCACAAGAGAACTCGACAAGGAGCCTCTTCTTAATTAGAGTCCTATTTATACAAAAGATTCATGGTCCATGCTACTAATAATTAACCCTGCCCTTATGTCTATGCTTCACCCTTATGTCCGTCTCATGTCTTACTCAAGGCTACTATGTATACTCCATGTGCCCTGACGTCATCTTCTAGTTCCTTCGACCATGTTCTAGGCATATAACATCACATCATGTGACTTCATTGTCATGTGCCTCTTCATCGTCCAAAAGAAAAGAAAAAGAAAAAGAAAACAAAATTCCTATAAAGTCAGAAAATAAAAGAAAAAAGAAAATAAAAATTGTTCCTGTCCAAAGCGTCCCATAACATGGTCCTTCTTATATAAAATCAAGAGTTCAATAGTAGACTTGAACAATCATTTAAATGAAGTTTTTCTTCCTTTAACAAACTTCACAAAAAACTCTCTCTGGGTTTTTACTTAGTAGATACATTCTCTGATTGTTTTCTTTCCTATACAGTAAATTGCAAGAATATAGAAGTCAAGACCAATCACTGAAAGAAACTCAATAACATCTTTAATGATTCCATTTCAAAACCAAACACTATTATAGTCAAATCTGATGCCAGTATCAAGAATAATGTTACTACTTCAATTTTGCACATATGCAATGGTCAGAAAATTATTGCAAAAACAGTTCATCATACTATAAATATCACATCCACCAAAGCAGAGTTTTTTGCCATTAGATGCAGAATTAATCAAACTGTTCAAGTCCCAAATGTTGAACAAACCATTGTCATCACAGATGCCATTCCAGCTACAGAACATATTTTTGATTTGTCTACTCATCCTTATCAACTACACTTCATCACTGTATCTCAAGACCTTAGAGCCTTCTTTAACAAGAACTCTAATAATGCTATTTTGTTTTGAGATTGTCTTAGCAGCAATAAATAGCCCTCTCATTTAGCAGTTGACTAAGAGACTAAATGGCTCAAGACAAATTCTATTTTCTCATGCAAATATTCTTGGGAATTTAACGAAAAAGAAGAATGCAATTTAATTCTGAAGAACTGGCAAATGACTTTTCAAGCATCAGATTACAAGGGAAAGAACTTCCTAGACTTAAATGACAATGACAAATTACCTACCAGGCTCACTCACTCTAAGGAAGGTGCTTGGCTTAAACACTTTGGACACTCTAATATGTTGTGTGTCAGGAGTACAGTATGAAGTACATATATAGTACTAGCCAGATGTCAAAGCTAAGCTTGATATTGCACACTTTTAGTATAACTGGTTTAGTGGCTGGTCTGTTCCTAACATTGTGTACATGTACTGTCAGAGACATCACAAACCATGCCATAATTGGTAAATATCATCTCAGGTTTTTTCCCAAGGAATTCTTTACTTGTCTATGTGGAGACCATCCAATCAAAACTAGAAATCACATCTTGTATAACTATAGGGGTTATGGGAAGTATTGGAATTCTAAAAGGGATTCATTGAAAGACATCATTTTATTCCTTGAGTTCAATCCAGGAGTATTTTCCTTCTATGAAGGCATCACTTAACAGTAGTTTTACTGATATCCTCTTGTGTTAGTAATATCATTACCTATCTTTTTTCTCTTTCTTTTTTCTTTTGTTATTCAAGTAGCTATATTGTAGATACCATGATCTATCACTATGTTTTATGTAATAAATTATTAATCTTAAAAAAAAGTTTAATGTGATATTACATGTGACTGTCACAACTATTACACACTATGATAAAAGATGTTTGTTAAGATTGTTGAAAGTGGACTTCATTTTTCGGTTTAATTTTTCTTTTTCTTTTTATTTTTTCTACTTTTAGAACAACTAGGGTTAGGGTTAGAGGTGATCTGTCACACTGTTACATCAGTCACAATCTGATGGTGTGGTCACAACATTGATCACAAGACTTGGGAGAACAGAGTAGAAGGTTCTAGAACAAATGATATCATGCAACATGTATAACATATGTTGACCTCATGTTCTATACATGGTCATTTAGGGTAGGGTGCACAGTAGTGAGCACAGACCATGGTTAGTAGTATATAAGGTAGATTAGTTTGTAAAGAGATCTCTATTGAGTTCTCTTGTGTTATTCAATACAAGAGTGGTTCTATTGTTCAACCCTATGGACTTTAGTTCATAACAATGTTATACATTAAGCCATATGAATCACAGTCACAAATTATGGTCACACAATCATGTGATATAGTAGAAGGATATAAAAGATTTTAAAAAAGATAATATCATACCACATGTCAATGGCATGTAATACATATAGCCTTTAGGATAGGTTAGAATTCATATAGCATAGACCATTAGTCTAGTATATATATAAGATAGACACTTTGTGCTAGAAACTCTATTGAGTTCTCTTGTATTAACTCTAATATAAGGTTTCTCTTTTGATTCTTACTCTTGGTCTTAAGTCATATTATTAAAAACCTAGGTAAGAGTATCTAGAATATTACTTAAAAAGACAGGATAACAATGATCTAAGGAGTCTTTCAGAAAAGCAGTGTATAAGCATAGAGTTTGGGGTTAATGGTAGTAAAGTCTACAGGTTCTATAGTTTAGTGGTGCTATGAGGTAGAAAAGCTAGTTACAAAGTCTGCAGATTTCAGTGTTAAGTGTTCTTACATGGCTAAATGCAATGAAAAATCAGGTCCTCTCATACTAGAAGACATAACTGTGGAAGGTAAAGAAAAAACCCTCCTGATGAGCACTCAATGAGGAAACCAATTAGACAAGTAAGAAAAACTTATAGCAAGAACTGTATGTAAACTCCACCAGTCTGTAATAAAGTCATTATAGTTTTCAAAATATTCAGAATGGTCAGAGAGCAAGGATTTACTATTATTTTGTAGTAAAATATATATCCTAAGTCCCATAGATCTCTTGTTATGGGACGCTTGAACACTAATAATTTTATTTTTCTTTTCTTTTATTTTTCTCTTGGACAATGAAGAGGCACATGACACCACAGTCACATGACAGGTCACATGATGTGACGTCATAGGCCTAGAACATGGTGGAAGGATCTGGAAGATGACCTCAGGACACATGTATACAACATGGTGGCCTTAAGTAAGACATGAGGCAGATATGAGGGTGTAGCATGGACAATAGGGCAGGCTTAATTATTGGTAGCATGGACCAAGCATGTTTTGTATATATAGGACTCTAATTTAGCAGAGACTCCTTGTCGAGTTCTCTTGTGAAATTCCCACATTATATCTGATCTAAGAGATTTACTCGTTTGTGCTATCATTTGTCATTGTGATAAGTGGTTGCCACAACATCTCTACTGATAGGTAGTCACACTCTGTTATGATTTAAGAATAGCTGGACATGTAGGTAGATGGAAAACCTTGGAACTGGTCTATCTGTTATAGTCTTAAGTCCTTAGGGTTGGACAAAAGAATAACTCTTGTATAGGAGTGACACAAGAGAACTTGATAAAGATCCCTTTACAAACTGGTCTACCTTATATACTACTACTGATGGTTTGTGCTGACTACTGTGCACCCTACCCTAAACAACCATGTATAGTACATGAGGTCAACATGTGGAATCCATGTTGTATAACATCACTTGTTCTAGAACCTTCTATGACTTTCTCTCAAGTCCCGTAATCAATGTTGTGACCACACTATCAAATGTGACTGATGTGATTGATCACTTCTAATCCTAACCCCAGAGTTCTAAAAATAAAAAAGATGGAAAATAAATCAAAAGGAAAATAAAAATGAGAAAGAAAATAATAAAAAACTAAGTCCACTTTCTGTCATCTTGATACTATCAGCATTTGTAACCAAGGCTTATATACTAAGTATTAGGATGATTGGGCAGAAACACAGAATAAACATAGAGTTTGTATTCTTTAGGAGAAATCTAAGTTTACTGTTTACATAATACACTAAGTAAGGACTTATCTCCAGGAGAAACCTAAAAGAACAAAATAAGGTTTTCTAAAAGTAGCAACTATTCTAGATACTCTAAGATACATTCCAATCAGATGGAACAGTACTGACTAAGCAAAGAATAATAGTATTTATTCAGATAGTTAGATATTCTGGTGAAAAAATCTGGAATAATATCTGGAAATAGTAAGCACTTATCAAATAGTAACTGAAAATATAGAATAATGATTACAAAGATACTAAAAGTGATTAGAGTTGGGCTATAACAGTGATAGGGCTAGTATAGCAAAATTTACATTTTTGACATTGTATATTGGAGTTTGTAGTCCCCTTACACTGAGTTGGCCTAACATTTATCTCTTGGTGAGTTGCAGCCATTGTATGTATATAATGTAAGATAGAAGACTATAAGTATAAACTTTGTTGAACTCCTAAAGTCCACAGTATTTGATATAGTGATGATAGTATTAGATTTAATGACCAAGCAAATGTATTCCATTCTAATATATATGACTGTCACTGCAAGACTTTTCTTATTATCATGTCTGGAAATTACATGGCCTTTTTACATGTGTAATTTTGGATAGAAAACTACAATTTGTTACCTATTTTACCAAGAAACTATACTATATACTAGGAATTGAGATTACTTCATCAACAGTTTGATATCCCTAATCAGATAGATAGACAAAGCATGTTGATCAAGAACTAGACCAATATCTCTGACTGTTTGTAAATATAAGGTAAAGTAATTAGTATAATTTTCTACCTATAGCTGAGTTTTAGTATAACAATTATATTCATGCCTCCACTCAGCAATTTCTGTTTTTTCTAGATATAGATTGCCTCTCCAGAATGGGCTTTGAACTGTACTAACAAGAGTCAAAGTTAGAAAGTGTTATGAAATTTATAAAGCAGATAAAGTTTGTGCTATAAGAAGTGAAGTCCATCATTTATAAGTTATAGAAATACATGATGTTACACTACAACTAGATATGAACTCTGGCCCTTGTCTTTCAACCTGGTGACAAGATGCACATTACTTCATGAATATTCACACAACCTGCTCCTTAGTTAAACTATTATATCAATGTCTCAGACATTATGTAGTAGGGAAGTAAGTAGGACTTATAGCTCATTATCTGAAGTGTTAGGGAGACTGGGCAAAGTCTGCAGAGTTAAGCAAAGTCAGCAATTTCTACAAGACATCTAAGTATATTATCTAAACAAGTATATATGATACTTATTTTCAGAAGAAACCTAAGAGAACAGAATAAGGTATTCTCAAGATAGTGGCTATCTCAAATATCTCTAGAATACATTCCAATATGGTGGAATAATGCTGACATAATCTAGAAATAATGATGTTCTAGTAGTGAGGCATACTGATAGAAATTTCTAGAATATTAGCTATAAACAGTAGAAACTTTATAAAGTATGAGATAAGAATTACTTAGGTGGTAACACTCAATAAAGTTGGCTTCATGAACCCTGTAGGGGTAGCTACAATATTTGGACTTGATATTTAGGAAAAGAGAGATCTGTGGGTTTAGTAATAGGAAGCAGTAGTGTTTGTGGTTTGAAATGTTTGAAGTTGTAGGATTCTCTTACATAAAGCTCCTACTGTTGTAGCAACCACTCGTCACTCAAGGACAAATGATCTCACAAGCAGTAAAGCTCTCAGTAGGGCTATCAAGTAAAGAGTGGGGATTACAAGAGAACTCGACAAGAAGCCCTCGCTGCATTGCTCCTCTATTTATATAACTTACAAGTGGTCTGTGCTACAACAATGTGTCTACCTCATGTCCATCCACCATGCTTCTACCTCATCCACATGTGTTTTCCATAAGGCCACCATGCTTCCTACATATGCCCTGACGTCATACTCTTAATCTCTGCTGTACATGTGCACACCATGTGTACACCATGAGGAACCCATGTCCCTTGATGTCACTCCTAACCCTAACTCTGATCTAGACTCTTCCCGATCCTTCTAGACCCTAAGTCCTTCCAGACCGCT
>Ga0157364_1004769_pt1 | contig 13639 bp, 10 predicted proteins | sample AttsexASBM2_FD_111476 | JGI IMG/M metagenome (GOLD analysis project Ga0157364, IMG submission 111476) | Fungus gardens microbial communities from leaf cutter ant in Ribeirão Preto, State of São Paulo, Brazil - Atta sexdens ASBM2 | ecosystem: Host-associated > Fungi > Mycelium > Unclassified ... | reverse complement strand
CTTACAGCGGAGGACAGATGATGAAATTGTTATTACTTTTTGGTTGGAAATGTGAAAGCATGACGAATAAAGAGCCGCGACAATCTGTTAATCACGCGTACTCCGGAGCTTCGCTATTAATTAGATAATTAATACTCACATCGTGCGGCTCAAGGTACACATCCAATAGATTGCAGCGTAGATTGCAGCGAAATTAACACAACATATGTTGCGTAACCGTCGCCGGATCTCGGCAACGAATTATCGATTCGTTAGTCCATGTATAGCTGGGAGCGACAATTGTTCTACTCGAAATTCACTTCCGATAACGCGGAGACTCGATTGTGTTTCCGGGAGTCAACTTCGCGCCATTGATTGAATTATCGGGTATGCAGTTGATTGAATTCGCCGTAGGTGTACCGCCGCGTGGAACCCATTTAACTCATCGTTCAAGTAACTATTTAAACCGACTGACTAGACTAGATATGTCTTCTATTTCGAGAATCCGCGAATAAAGATATTGGTTCATTTATAAGATATTATCATATTTGGATAACTTGCGTTTCTTCAGTAAATTTAGAATCTGAGCGCACGTATGTATTTCATAATGTGAGAAATTTCTCTGTCATGCCTAACATTATTCTGATTTATTGTGACATTGAATTAATTGTAGAGTAATAATAATTCTGAAAGATAAATCAACTCGTAGGAAGAAAAAACTATAAGAAAAAATTTCGAGAGAATCTTTTTTGTAAATTAACTTATTATTTTGAAACTATCAAATATAGTTTCATATGATTTGAAATTGACAGCATTGTTAGCATGCCAATTTCAATAACACATGAAATTATAAAAGGGACTCACGAAATTTCTAAACAGATATCCAGTTACGCATAACATGGAAAATCTACAAGGCCACACAAATCTGTCCGACTTGCATAAAAGTTACGACTGACATCCGAGGACTGATTTCAAGTTAACAATAAAAGTGGCAATGCAAGCATGTATGACGAATCACATGTAGAATATCTCGTTAACTATTACCAACTATCTTAAAATAGATGTGAGCTTTAGAGTATCAGTATATACTAGAAATGTAACGTATCGATTGAGCATGAACGATACTCGCAACAAAACTTGTAATATGCTAAAAGCGGTGACATGTTGCTATGTTGCACAAAATTCAGAATATTACGTTAAGAAATTAAATAATATTTTAAATTTTACGTTTGGTATGCTGCTTTCACGTAATTTTTTATAATTAATTAAGAAATGACAGTAAATAATTTTCTTTAAAAATTTTTCTTTATTAAGACTTTATATTAAAGAAAAAAATAATTATTGTACCGTGCAAAAATACAGTATTGGGTATTTCGTCAATTAAAATGATTCGTTTATCGTGAATATGAAAAATATCGAATAAACGCGATAGTTTCAATCGTAGCGAATTACGTATAGTAATTCAAGTTCGAAGAGATGTCAACGCTGTGTAATACAGGGAATGCGTATACACAATCGCCATTTTATCGACTTGACTTTTATTTAGAAACTGATTACCTATGCAAGTAAGCTATAGTTTACCGACGACAACTTTGCTATTCACCCTTCGATACTATCTCGGTACTGTCGTCGCGGGTTTTGTCCAATACATGGTACACTGGAAAACGGCAGGCTAATTTTATTGCGGAGAGATCCGTCATAGAAACGCCAATTCATAATTGAAGAAAATAATAACGTTGTCTGATGTTTACGGTGGTAACATCGCGACACGCGCGATTCTTTCAACATCGATCGTTATTACTTGTGACATATGGGGTTACTTTCTCATGTGATGACAAATAAAATTTTCTATTGTAGCAATAACACTTGGTTACATTGAATTAACCGTAGATACTCCATAAACAACATAATTGATACCGGAAAGAGAAAAATACATTAGACGAATGTATTGTCGAGGTAATTTGTAGCGATCAATCGTGATTTGATGCCAACGAACTGTCACGCTCATAAAAATTTTATTTCCTGGATCTTAGTATCCCTGGAAGAATGGCATTGATCCTCTTTCAATTTCCCGGTGTTCAGCCTAAAGTGTCGCAGGAAAGACAGTAATGGTTAATTAATGGATCGGCACGTGAGGAGGACCTAATAATCTCTCGCGCCTGCCGATACCGGCGAACGATGCTCCGTGACGTGAAAACATTGTTCGCAACCATCGCATTCCATCTCCTTCACCTTCATCTCCGCCGCTCTCATACTCAGACTATCGTCCAATCTATAATCGTCCTACTCTCTTCCGTTCATTTTCTCGTCTTGATGCCGTGTCCCTCTTCTCACTCGCTGATTTACGAAACTTATGGGAGTCCCTTCATCCCTCTCTTCCCGCCCCTCTCGGAGCCCCTTCATCTCTCTCTTCCCGCCGCCACCCGGTCCTTGTCTCATGGTCCAAGCTGTTTTGTTCCGTCAGTCGCCCGGGCGCGCAATGCGATATCTATGGGTTTCTTTTGGGGCCTTGTGTCGAACCCGCCATTATACTAGAGAGAGAGAGAGGGAGAGGGGAGAGAGAGAGAGAGAGAGAGAGAGAAGTCCCCTCCCTTCATTTCAGAGTGCGGATACAAGTCCGAAGTGTAGTTCACATGGATGTCAAGCTGCAGCCAACGACGACAACGATGACGACGATGACGATGGCGACGGCGGTGAAGGCGGCGACGACACGCGTATACGAGTACAGCGCTTCTGGAATTGTTTTTCTCCATCTTCTTTTTTTCGAAAAGAGAATGTGTATGCTTGGTACATTAAACGGAAAGGATAGGAAGAGATGGAGGAAGAAGGAGAGAGCTAGAATCTTGCGGATCTCTGGATAGACTATTCATGGCGGTACGCGCCTTCGAAAGGGATGAAAGGGTAATGCAGTACTCACGACGACTGTCCTCTTGTCGTCCTTTCGGACCCTCCCTTTTGATAACACGCGTGGAAAGAATGGAAAAGGTTCGAGAAACAGAAGCGGCGGCACTTTCTGTATACGAGAACTCCCTCCTGCCTGCCTCTTCGTCTTTAAGCAGCCTAATTATTGCCCTATCGACATAGATTTCTTAGATCGGATTACACCGCAGTCCCTTAGATCGCCACCGCCATGATCTGACGCTTAAGAACACTCTTAAGATGAGAGTTTCGGATGAAATGTACAGTTGGACATAAAATTCTATACGAGAATTTCGTCGACGATTATTCTTTATGATATAATAAGAGATTGTATATAATACCATTTCCTTAGTTTATTCAAAAGTAACACAACACATTTTTTTTTTAATATGATTTTAAAGTATTATTGATTGGATTGAATGGATTAAAGATTACTTTATCAGTTATTAAAAGTAAACTAAACTTAACTTCATAGTACGTCCATCAAATAACACTTGTGTCGTTCTTGGTTTTCAAAAAGATCATAATCACTTTCTACAAGAATGTCACAATATATATATATAGAGTTGTGTCATATTGTAAATAAAAAGAAGAAAACATTTAAAATTAAGACAGTTTTGGTAATTAATGTTTGAAAAAAAAATTGTTTTTTTTTTAAATTTCATTATTTTTTAGCTGATCAAGATAAATATAAACTATTGGTGATATTTCGAGTTATGTATATCCCTTTTAATAAATTATTTCAGATTTGTTATAATTTTATAAGATGTTAAACAACAGTTGTTCACAATTCCAAAAATCCTTTTTAAAGATTTTGAAACGAAAATGATAAAAAATGATATTTGATTATCTTTTTAAGAGTATATTCTTTCTACCGAATAATTTTATAAAGTATAGATATTATATGATTAGTCAATCATTTTTTATCGAGTTGAAAAACAGTTTTTCTCTTTTTTTGAAAAATTTATTTTAACTTTTAGTTGTATCATTTTTTTAAAGTAAACAATACATATGTTTTAAGTATATAGTAAAAAGTAATAATAAGCAAACGATATATAATACATCTTGCAAAAGAATTGTGCGATAAAAGAATTGAAATTTAGTCACTATAGTATAATTAGCACATTGATATCATATCGTCTGGCTTTGAACAAGGCTATTACCTATCTTGAATGTCACAACGATCGAATCTGCGCAGAGGATCCCGCAAAATATTTGCTCAAGCCTGCCTCGTGAAAAATGGCCATTGGGCGGCGTTGAACGTGACAGGGCAATACGAGGGAACTCGTTCGGTCGTTCATCGGACATAATGTTGCCGTTTGCCGCTAACACATGAATATCCAAACGCACGACACTCATCGATAATTCAATATCGCACGTAGCAGCGGCCTAGCCCGCCTCGGCCTCTTTTGTCGTGGTATGTCGCGCCGTAATGACGCGTCTCTCCTTCGTCGTGAAAATTTAATTGATCTGCCAAGACCTTCCCACATCTACGAAGGACATGTGTATGTTACATTAATATAGGACTCCACGAATACCGGAAGTCATCGGTGCGTTTATCATTTCCCTCCGTGCGCTTAGACATTTACAATTTTAATTGCACTTACAATGTCTATAGAAGTCTGTCCACGAAAACAAACTTGTAAAAAGAAGAAATAAAAAACATTAAAAGCCGAATTTACATAACACGACAGATTATTTATATAAACCATGCGATGACGATGATAAAATAATATCTAAATATACGTGATGCATCTGCGCGAGGTATCTTTTTAAGCAAGGAATAATCTTGTGGGCATGCGTGCAAAGGAAAAAGAAATGAGAATTTTAGAAGAATGTAGACGTAACTTTGTGATTCACGTAACTTTTTTGTTAACGGATATGTACGTTGCGTAGTTAGGGAAAAAGGAAAGAAGATGTCGGCACGATGAGATCGGCTCGGCAATCAAAAATACGTGAAAAAAAAAAACGTCACTCGGACATAGAGACCTGCCGAAGTTGCTTGCCTCGCGTGGCCAACAGTTTACGGAGCAAACGTCGTTCAGCTATAGACGTGCTCCAGTTTAAGTCGCGGAATTCGCATGAACGAACGAGGACACGATGGACTACAACGACCCCATCAATGGTTTAGTTTGAGCAACTAAACTTTGCAAGAGGCGGAATCAACGACGATTTGTTCGAATCTAGAGCAGAATTTTAGCGCGGAATTCCGCGCATCACGAAAGTACACATGGTTGCGCGTTCCTGATCGATTCTGATTGCGACAACAACCGTATTAATAGCAATGCTGTGAGAGTATTTACTCAATTGTTTAAAAAATTTATGTATGTGAGAAAGAGAGAGAGAGAGAGAGAGAGAGAGAGAGAGAGAGAGAGAGATGGAATAGAAAAGTAGTATAATTTCTGGCAGAAGTTTTGTGCATTTATTGTGTTAATACTTCTTAATAATTTTTTATCGACGCATTTATCCACGCGCATATATAAGACAACTAAAGACAGTAATTTAAATATTATTCCTGGCAAAAGTTTCGCTTACAAAGTAGTTTCTTAATAGAAGATTTATTCGTTGCACCGACTTACTAACTCCTATCAAAGGCAGTCCAAAGTGCAAAATTGTAATATAATATACAAGATATTATTAAGACGACAAAGTTTTTGCTCGTTTGTCCTTTTGAGTAACTTTTGTATTTACTATCGTCAGCAATCAATTCGCGCTAAATCCAACACGCAAGAGAGACAAAGAGGCGTTTCGTCGCTTTGCAGCGAGTTGTATTATAAATGATTATAAACGTGTGTAAGTTTCCAAAGTTTAGCCGGTTTACCGTTGGTTGTTTCGTTGCAAAGATTGCTAACTATCCATTTGCAGGTTGCAATGTACCCATTTAAACCCTTTCCACTTATACAACTAGAGTCTTATGTATAGCCTCTGTACGCTTACGGAGAACGATGTGAGGCGAACGTGCGCGCTCTCGGCATCTAAATAAATTAAAGAGTCTCTCCATTCGCAGTGCTCTCCGCCAATCGAACCGGCGCGTATTGTCAGTGCGAGGAATTCCGTTCCTATACATATCGTGAGAGAAAATGCCAATGGTTGAAGTCACTACGACAAGCGCTGCTGTCTCCTTCAAACCGTTTAATCGTTTGTTAACCAAGCATAATAAATATTTTGTCGTATTCGTTACTTTTATTCTTGACTGAATAAAAATAATACAATACAGTATACATATGTATATATATACATATAAAATATCTAATTACGCTCGCGTTTTGATGCAACGCAAATGAATTATAAAGAGGCTTTATACGAGCATTAAAGGCTGGCATATAAATTCTGAAAATATTTATTACAAACGTTAAGTACACATTTTGACTTACTAAAAATAAATAATGTACTGTATTAATAAAATAACAATTTTGTTACAATATTGTTTATACAATATTGTTGAACCTTATTATATAAAGTAAGAACTAGAATTTCTCATGGATATATATTAAGAATAGTCACAAAAAGAATTACGTCATAAAAAATATCCAGAATCAAGACGAGTTACATCACAATGGCCACTTAAACTATCGGTGCATACAAATTTGCTTGAAGCACCACTCGCCGCGTTGTAAATTTCACTTACGACATTTTCCTTATTACAAGCCTAGTGTCCATGATTCTTATACTTACATACATTGCACGTTTCACCTCGATATGCCTGCAAAAGCGGATGGTTTGCAAAGCAAGAGGAAATCCATGAAGGAAAAACTCCGAACACGGGCGCAAGCAGAGTATACACCACGTCGTAAAGAGAGAACCCGAAATACGATCTCCCTCGCGCCGCTTGTGAAAACGTAGGAAAAGATGGAGGAAACTATGAAATTCCGGCCATTCTTCGCTCGACAATAGGACGTACGGGGATATATATTTCGGAAATTCCCAATGGCACACGCGTGCACCATCGTCAGTATAAAAGGGGGTCGCGGAAGGGCGGATAGTGGAGGCAGGAGGGATAGCTTCGCTTCCATTATGAGCGACGCGTTTTTTTCCTCTCTCCGAGGGTGAGTTTTCTAGCGTCGTGCCCAGCCGTACGTGTATTAGCGCGAAGCATTTTGTGCCGTCGTGTGCGAAGGGGCCCTTTCTTCGGGACAGCTCGGCCAAAAACCACCCCTGAGGTGAGCACCAATGGAAATTCAGCCGACCACCTCCCCGAGCCCCCGATATCCCCAGAATCGGTCGGAAACTCGACCTCTCGATTCATGTCGCGCCATGAAAGCGCGCCGGCAAGTTGCGCCGATGCGTTGACGCGATCGATATCGTAAATATTTAATTAATATAGATGCGAGCGATTATCACACTGGAAATATTCTACACTCGGATTAGCGCTTGTGAGACCTTTATCGAGATCTTACAAATGTCGCTTATGTATAATTACATTTTATTTAATTATACATATATATATATATATATATATATGTAGGTATTTTATTTAGTAAGGATCAATTTAGAATCTTCACTTGTTTTCTTAATTTTCAAATTATCTCTTTTATATTGCGCGCACACATAACTCTCATATAGATATATTAATCGCCGTCATTTATCGTGAGAAAAACGTCGTTTACGTAAATGCGATGCAGAGAGATTAACGAGATTAACTTAAGGTTAATAAGATTAACAATCATTACGGCAGCATCAGAGTTTGTGGAATTTATTATTATTTGATCATTGCTCGTTAACATGTTCTTTATCGGTTTATTCGTGTATTTTACTATGCTTGCATAATATAATATGGGATGCTCCGATGTTTCGTAATTTTTTTTTACAAATTAATGTTATTTAATCAGTTGTAATATTTAACATTATCACATTATTATATGATAGATATAACAAAATGAATAATATTACAATTACTACAATATAATAATATTTCTAAAAAGACATATCATGAAGAACATTTTACTATGAAAAGCATGCTTAGTTAAACAATAGAACCACGAAAATCCATCCATCATTTCATTTGATGCTGTCGAATGTATTCAAACCGAGCCGCGTATTGTGAGCTGAGAGGTGAGATTTGTGTTTCGCGCTCGCGTTTAATTAATGCCGAAAACTCCGGGATGATACAACGGGAATGAGCGATTTTTTTTTTGGCCGTGTTCGCAGAGTCGCGAGATTCGTAAAGTTCCGCGAGTACCGCGGTTTTACCGGTATTCGCGAGCGACGCGTGAATATTTCATGGAAATTATAAATTACACGGCACGCGCGGAATGCTCGGATGGGAGCCGGCCGCCGCGGATCGCATCAAATTTCTGACGTACAATTGATGTCAGTCGACATTTCCTCGCGACCGCCACCGCGGAAAACGCGAAATTTCAATCGCATTCAAATAATTACTCACGATCCATTTTCGATGCTCGGGACACAGTGAATTCGCGCAATAAAATTGTCGTTAATTGCCGTCAATGATCAGTACAGTTATGCAAATTGTTTGAATTTTCATTTTTTGTTTTGTTATTTTTGCATACCTAATAAATGCATGATGTCGCCGTCGCGTAGAAGTAGTTGAACACGAACGTATGTGATTTTTTTGTTTCGAGTATTTCAAGTACATGCATATATGCACGTATACAATATTTTTCCGTCTAGGATTTCCCTTTTTATCCGTTTCTAACGTAACTCGTCGAATGTAAACAGGATTCGTGCCTTCAGGATTACTTTCAAACTCCTGTAACACCGTTTTCGCCGGATTAATTTGGAATACATTTTAATTGTAAGATACAATCACTTTTAATATACATGAGCGCGTATGATAACATAAATTTTTCACGCTTTTCAGTAATCAACTCAGTATACATAAATAAATTTATTCATTAATATAGCTTTACATTTTCTTTTATATATTTTCAATAGTTCTTTTATTTCTTTTTAGAAATTTTTGTAGACTATATAATACAATATCTCTCTCGTAAATAAATACAATATATATAATATATATGTATAAGACGAAACTGACGAAATAAATGTAAAGTAGAATTTGTTTTCTTTTATGACGTTCAGAAAATTAATTCTTTATCAATATGGGCACATTTATAGAATATTTTTCGTTCAATAAACTCCACTCATGCCAGTTCCGATTGTTAAGTATTACATTAATCTCGACAACGTAATTTTCAATTTCGAAAGTACGTTCTCGCAACAAATACATATCTGGGCCGTGTGCGTAGTGTCGCGTAGAATCTCCCCCCTTTTCCGCACATGCAACACCGCTACTGACAACAACCCCTTATTATCCCGGGCACTCCTACCGTGATACATAACTGCCATTCGCATTATAACCTGCACCTCGGCCATTGTGAAACCGTAGCCTGTATTTCCACGGCTCTTCTCTTCGACGTCTGTCATTAATTCAGCTTTACTCCGTTGACGTATACCTCCGTATCATTATACGGCGCGCATACTCTCAGAGCAGGAAGGAGCACGGAACTGGCAATTCAGAATGTCGGAAAGAGCACGGGAAATCGGCACCCGGGAATTTCATTAACCTTAGACCAGATCCGTATTAATTGCCGTGCAGCATAAAATTCGCGTTCACATTCAACATCCGGCGAGTGCTTTTCTACTGACACTGATATTAAAGAGTAGATGTTAAAAAATATACATATTCTCTACCAGATACATCTTTCCACAATTTAATCTTTCTCTACGCAAGTATTTAAATTACCGTCCTTAAATTACCGTCATTCATGTAAATTACATAAACTTTGATCAATTTTACGTTAAAATTCATTTCTTTAAAATGATTGGATTACTTCGAACAAATTACTTTAGTGTAGGTACTTATAAGTATATTGTGTCTGATAAACGAGAACTAGGAGTTCCGTTAATTTGGCAACGGCAACCGGAGTTGCTTGAAGCGTCGACTAACGTTTTCTGGACGCCGATGGGGGAAGATTTAAACGGTAGGTTGTGTGGACAACCCAGAAAATTAGTCACATCCGCATTCAGTGCTAAATCGTTCCCGTGTTCTGCTCTTCCTATTGTCGCTGGCTCCTCGACTGTGAAACTTTTGTTGAGGTTTCGCCCGAGGGTTTTCCGCGGAATTCGTGGCCGGCAAAACGACGGCGAACGTCCGCCCGTCCGAGTTCTTGCAGGTCCAATGAGATCTCGGCATCGAATAATGGATATACCAAGTTCAAAACATCAAGTCGAGAGGATAAAAGTAATCGCGTGATCTAATTTTTATATTGCACCCGGCTTTTTGTTGCGCGCAAAAATAGAAAATTAAAATTAAAATGGAAAAGGATTTAATTGAAACTGACAGTTTTGTGCTTTGTTCGCCGTGTAGAACTTACATAAAATTTGAAAGCAAGAAAGAGCGCTTATCAACTAGAATTCATAGATTGATATAAATCTTTGGAGTTCAAAATAAAGATTAAAGATTGCTAAAAAATTATTATTACTATCTATGTCTATTTATCTATATTATCTATAGTTGCTAAAAATTATTGCTATATACGTTTATCTATTATTTGTTATTATTATTGCTATATTCATTGAAATACGATACAGATTAAGATAAAAAGTTTTCGATTAAGAAAATTTTCTTTCGATACAAGTACTCACATGCACATTCAAGAAAAGAGAATTATTTAGGTCACTATTTCTCTCCCTCTACTTGTAAAATTCGAAAAAGCACAACGTCAAGCATAAGTTGGCGGAAATGGTGGAGGTCAGGGGGAATAAAATATATTCAGGAATTCTCCGACGAATTTCGTGAACTCTGAATTCTCGCGCGACGGAATTCAAGAGAAAAAAGCAACGCGGAATGGAATGGGGAGCGAGGGGACAAGATCTTTGGGGTTGGTTTTTACGCACGAACTACATCCCGATACCGGGGATGAAGGAGGAAACATCGATCCTGGAGTAACCCATACGCGGTCGCATACACACACACACACACACACACACACACACACGCGCGCGCGCGCGCGCGCGCATCGCAAGCGCTCCTTCGGGGGCGAGAACGTTCTGTATAAAAGGGGATGAAGTCTTATAGGGTTGCGTCTTTATGTGCAAGCATTCCGTGGGTTCTCTGCCGGATAGGTTCTCTACGAATTCTAGTAAGCGTCCTTATTTCGATACCCGAAATTCTTTCTTGCTCTTCGGTTTTAAGTTGTTCTGTGTGGCGGACAAAGTATAATACATAAAAGCGATGCGCACAAATCATTTAAACAATTTTGTAAAAAAATACTAAAGGAATTAAATTCCCTAAAATTATCGATGATAAAATAGACAAGATAGAGCTGGTAAAAATGTTTATGAAACTTTGAAAAATTTGAATATCACTAACATGAAATTTTCAATACACAGTTTTTTGGTCCTATCGCATTGTTTTTTATCTACAAATTCCCGAAAAAAATTCGATTGCAGACGAAAAAATTGAAAGACAACGCGTTTCTCACAGTTATATATATGTTTCTCACAATTTTATACATATTTCGCATAAAAACATCATTAATGTTGACGTCGCAAGCTCGTTCTCGTAGAATTCGGACGCGGATGTCTCAATCATCTTTGAGGAAATGAGTTTGGTCGTGGTCACGTGACTTTGTCCGCAAAACTAAAACCGCAGAGATTATTAATTCCCGTATAACAGTGATTACGGATCCAGAACCAATATCATTATGGCTCTCATGGCCCTCCCTCTCTCTTTCTCTCTATCTCTCCCTAGGCCACCTACGGTCAATCCTCTAATACTCGCTGACCACAGCTGCGCACGCACACTCGTCCTCACGAACACGCGCGCGCTGCTTTATTTATCCCTTTTACCAGGCCCTGCCTAGCCCTGGCGCCAGGATAAGATGGCTCAGCCCTGTGTGAAACTCCCCCGAGAGAAGTTTAGCCCTGTAGAAAAGACGGCCGTTCGTGGCTGATATTCTTTCACGTTTCTCTTGTATATTTGCGTTTCCACGCTTTTCCGTTTCTTTCCGTATTCCTCAGGATTGGGAATTCCCGCAATACTGTGCTCCAGGTCGCAAATATATAAAACATTTATTTTGTTGCTTCTTCCGCGTATAATACTAATGGCGATTAATCGATTTCTGTTCTTTTGTAGCGATTACTGAACTTTTGTAAACTTCTCGCTGTTTTTGTTTTCCATCGCGCATATCTTCCTGATATCTTTTTCTCTTATTATTTTTATCTCCAATGTCGTTTCTTGCAAAGAGAGAAGAAACCAATGCGAGGTCAAAGATCGAGACCTTGTCAGAGAGAGACCTTGTCACTTTGAGAAAAAAAAGCATCATAGCATTCATAGCGAAGGTGGTGTGTAGGACGAGCGAAGTTTCACTCCGAGAAATCTCCATGCTATCTCTTACGAGATGCAGTTACGACAATTCGTACTTTTCCTGAGTTACTGTTTTCTCAGAATTATTAGAATTATTGCTCGTGTATAGCAGAGAAAGAGAGAGAGAGAGAGAGAGAATAATAAATGAATGAATGAATGAAAACTTTATCAGCTATTTCAAAAAAACAATACAAATAATACATAATCTTAAATCTAAGTAACATGAAATATTATATGTCTTTTTAAGAAAGAGAGAGAGAGAGAGAGAGAGAGAGAGAGAGAGAAGCAGGATCAATTGGAATAATTATAATGGTGAAATAAACCAAATATTCCATTAATTTTCAACGATAAAATTAATAACCGTACCATAATGATATATTAATATCATAATAATAATATCATAAAACATAAAATCATTATGAGAAACGATAATTTACTTAATATCAAAAGACATGACAAACATAAAATAGATAACAACTCTGACAATTCAAACAATTCTGAATACACGAAAACACTTGATGTTCAAGAGTGAAATATTACATTTCTCTGTCCATTATCTAATCATTCTATGGTAATCAAATCATTAGAAGCACCGTACATGACCGCTTCAAGAGTGTAGAAAAAAAGCAAATTGTCTCAACCTTAGCAGGGCTTTTTCTACCTTGGAAACACAGACTTATACTCCCTAAAATAATGGAGCTCGGAATAATTCAGCGGAGTGATTACGTTCGTGCTACTATGGCTTTCGCGTTATTACAGCAATCGCTCGCGCATCTCAATGAAAGAGATATATCGTTCCCACGATTGCGCGAGCAATGAGAATATTATAGAAGAATGTCTAATGTTCAATGCTATAAGAGAGGCAAGAGATAATTGATTTGAGCTGGAGCTGTATGGAAGTGATGTGATCGCTCTTTGGATTTCGAGTATTCATCGGCGTCTGATACGGCGTTAATTCCGTGCAATCAGCTGACGAGTCATCAAGCCGACGATTTCTCCTATGGCGATGATGGTTCTGTTGCGAGGGTGAATAGGGTTTCCCGGGGCTTGTTGCAATGCAGTATTCTCAGCTCTCTAACATAGCTACAAAGCTCTTGGCTTTTCACTTTTCTCTCTTTCTCTCTATCTCTCTATCTTTTTCTTCTTCTCCATTTCTTTTTTCTTCCCCACGCGCGGTTAGGAGCTATGGCGCCACTATACGCAGAAGAGAATCGAACCCCTCGCTTGCACTGAGAATGAACGAACGAACGAAAGTGCGCTTGGTGGTCGTTTTTTTTTTTTTTTTTTTTTTTTTAAATAAAATAGAGTTCGCTTGGCCTTCTTTTCCACGGGGCAAAAAAAAAGAGGGGCGGGGGGGGGGGGGGGTCGGGGGGGAAGAGAGACAGGGGAAAGGGGAAGAGGGGTGGGGTG
>Ga0157364_1004768_pt1 | contig 13640 bp, 6 predicted proteins | sample AttsexASBM2_FD_111476 | JGI IMG/M metagenome (GOLD analysis project Ga0157364, IMG submission 111476) | Fungus gardens microbial communities from leaf cutter ant in Ribeirão Preto, State of São Paulo, Brazil - Atta sexdens ASBM2 | ecosystem: Host-associated > Fungi > Mycelium > Unclassified ... | reverse complement strand
ATTATATTATTTAATAATCAATAATAATGTAAAAAATCAATATTAAAAACTTAACTTAAAATTTTAAGTTAATCTACATATAACAAGCTTTTCTTGATATATGTATATTAAATTTATATCTAATAAATCTTCAATAATTCTTTATATTGATATTTTTGTTTTTAAATATATGCTTATTTTTAAGGAATTCAGTAATTTACAAATGTAATTTATAAATGCAGGTTTTAACGATAAAAGTAACGAAGACTGAATTCGTTACCGAAATGTAACGGCGTACTACATACAAAAAAATAATGATTCTTACTAAAAAAAATAACGAAAACAATAATTACAAGTAACGCGTTACTTTTCAATTATTATACTATATCATTTCCAACATTTCAGACAGAAGTTCTGCGATATATTCAACACATTTCTATCTCTCTATTGAAAAGTTCTATCTCTATGTTTATAAATGTGCGCATAGATATTGTGTATCATTAATGATCATAATAATGCAGAAGTAATCTATTTATCGATTATTCTATCTAAGTACGTAATATCCTTTAAAAAGTGACTATTTTCACCGAGAAACTTCGTAAATGTTCAACCACGTTACCGAAGCGGAAATATAAAAGAAAATTAATCGAGTCGGGGGGTACCACTAATAGTTGTTTATGAAGCGAAGGCCGCCTTCAATTTAAGTTTCAGAAAGTTCCCCTCTTGCGCGTCAAGGTCGCTACAATTCTTAAAGGTAGTTACTTGGTAAAAGGATAGATTGATGTACATTTCTAATGGTGCTTTCTGCATCCGCACATACATCATTCACAAAATCAATACGTTTAAACTAACAAACTCTGATTGAGTTTAAATCAATAAATTGACTACTTTTATAAGAGAATAAAACTCTACTAATTATTTATAATATGTATACAAAAATGAAAAAGATTTAAAGTTTTAACTTTTGCATGCACTTGAATACTTTTCATATAAATTTGAAATTTTTTAAATTTCCGCGGTATTAAATAATATACTTTATATAACATTTCTCTACAAAATCGATACTCCATTAAAGTGTACATAATACCTATATAAAGAGTGCGAGTCTTTCTTGCATAGCAAGCCATAAATTTTCAATGTACGCCGTAAAAATGCAAAATAGCGAATTATATTTACTCATTTATAAAAATGTTCGTTCTCGGTAAAATTAAAAAGATTAAATTACATTAAATGGCGGTCGAATCTGATGCATGAAATTCGATCGACTATCATACTTCGATTCAAATTGTTCTTTCCGCAGATAGGATAGGTAATTGTCCACGTCAGGTCGATCCACGGTAAGACGCAACACCCTCAAATTACCCCCTGAGCAACACCACCTGCTCTGTGCCGGACGCTGTCATTCAATCGGTCGCTTCAACGGATAATGTCCCGATGGATTTAACCACTCGTGTTTCTAGCCAGTCTTTCACAGCGGTGCGCAATACGAGGCCCGAGGCAGTAAATATTCATCGATGTTTCACCTGATAATACGTCCTCCTTCTAATTTATTTAAATTAGCAATTACAGAATTACATTGGTTGCTAATATGTATTGTATTATGCTAATGTATCATATGAAATATGTAACATATAAAATAACATATAAAATAAGAATATAATATAATATATAAAAGTTGAACCTTTTTTTTTTATTTATTCTACTTTCTATTGTTATTTTCCTAGCATTATCAGAATTAAATAAAGAAACAAATAAAAAAAATATAAAATCTTAATACTTGTCTTAAATCTTCTTAACAATTTTTATTATTAATTTTAGATTACCTAAAATTTATGAAGTCTTATGTCGTAAATAATGTACTTATCGTGAAACTGTTGGAGAAAAACGATAATGCGATTAAATTGAATTTAAATTGAATGTGGCCTACTTCAATATTTGAGTTGTGCACCTCTAAACTAGCCCAAAGCTCGCGAGATCACGAGAGTGAATCGATAGCGAGACCCAACGAGGAAGCTGGCCGCGATGTAAATCCGCTAAGTGCAACGCCGCTGGCCATGTCACACTCGCTTAACTCCGACAGAACGAGCACGCTCGTTAAAGCCCAGCTTTACTAAAGAACCCTCTCTCGCGGATGATCGATATTTACCATCAATACCGCGATATACAATATCAGATTGGTACATAGAGCTCTAGACTAGATTATCAATACTGAAAAAATCATAAAGACGAGAACACTTTATCGACTTTACATAATTTTTTAATGTAAAAGATTGTTTGCTTTTATATCGATTATATTAAATAGAAATGTTCAAATAAGTGTTCAAATAACATTTATCATCAGTCATATAATTATATGCAAGTTTTAATTTTATAATAATGTACTCTGTAAAAGATTGAATCAGTGTATTATCACTGACTTCAGTGCTATATTGTATACTTATAATTGTATCAGCGAATATTTTTTTTCAATAATAATACACACACTGATTCATTTTTATAATAGAAGTTATGGTTTCTACAGATTAAATATAAGAAAATCGTAACCTCTAAAAGTGAATCAGTGTATTATTACTGAAAAACAATAAATATTCGCTGATGATTACATCAGTTATAAGTGTAGCATTGAAGTCAGTAATAATAGATAATACACTAATTCCCTTTTACAGACAATGTTAAAAAAATTATTAATAGAAAGATCATTCTGCAAGAAGACGCTATAACATATAATAACATATAATAAACAAATCATCGATAAATATAAAATAAATCAAAATCTCGTAAATTAAGAATTATTGTTTTAGTTACATCAAGTTATCGAAATATCGATCGAAGTCGAATAACGTCTATTAACGCCCAGTAGGCGAATTGTTTTCGCTAGTTGTAACCGCAAATCATTTCGTGGTGACAGTTATCGAAAAGAAATGTGCCGTTTTTCCCGTGGGGAACAGAAATAAGGGCGCCAATCTAGACGTAAGTCGTCGACATCGATGTCCGCGAAAACGCGGTTGAAATAGTCTCGTGTTTGATAAATATTAATGGATCCGCGGTTTAAACACACACACACACACACACACACACACACACACGCACACACACACGCACGCACGCACGCACGCACGCACGCACGCACGCACGCACGCCTGCACGCGCGCGCGCGCGCGCACGAAGCTTAGACTCGCTCATGAACTGCAGCAACGCAGAAACGTGATTCCCAACACATATAATGGCGCATAAAATTCAAAAGCACGTCAAGAGAAGCAAGCAGGCTGGGACGAGAAGAGAGGAGTTCCTATTGAATTTATAGAAGTCATCGTTGTGCGCGGATCTTTAGAACGCGACATCCCTTCTTCCCCCTTTCTCTTTTCGCGATTCCCTCTTCCTTTTTCTTTTCCTGTCTTACACCCCTTACCTACTCGCGGCATCTCAAGAATTCATATAAATCTGAGAAGTTCTCCTCGAGAGTCTCGTCGGAAAAAAGCAACGATGCATGAATAATGCAGGTGGCGTACGTGTTACTACTGTATTTTATTATGGCTTCGCCGATCACAAACGGGCTATTTCTCAATTAACGAGAATCGGTCGAAGTATCGGTCGAGTCTCGTCCTGTGCTAATTACAGTGAAAGCCAAAGGAGCTTCGATAGTGTGACCGTACGCTTTAATTGAAGCAATGATAAAATTGGCGATTCCATCGTGGTTCGTTCCCATACCGCGAAAAATGGGCCGATGCGCGTCTCCATGCGGTACGATGCGATGCGATGCGATGCGATGTGATGCGATGCGACGCATACGATGGCTCTGATCAAACGGTGCCGTCGAGCGAAAAATTTGCGGGCGAAAGACTTCAAAGCGAGGTTTGGCCGACGCAGTCAAATCATTCCGGGTGGTACAAGGCGCGCGCGAGGGGGAAAACGTCAAACGTCCAAATTTCACATAGCGCCACACTTGTGTTACGTCCTTTCATTTGACCCCAGAACCTATTCGTTAACACACCAGCCTGCCTGTGTACACCCTATGCACGTGAAATTTTTGTTGGATTTATTGGCGCGCCGCGTGTTCGATTAGAATCTCTTTCAAAAGCTGCCATTTCGTCCGGCCGCTTCGTTTGAACGTCGATCTTAAGCCTATGAGCGAACTTTTTTAAAGCTGGAGACAATTGAAGAATCGAAATGTCAAAAGAATTAAATGCTCCTCACCTTTCGAACTACTACACTGAAAGAAAAGATTGATTGCTGCAACAATTTAGATAGTAAAATATGGCATAGCATTTTTAATCGGCTACAGCAACCAGTAGTAGCAGTAAATTTTTAGTTGCGTTAGCCTATTGAAATCATGTACTGACATTGCAGATAGGCTAACGCAACTAAAAATTTGCTGTTACAACTAAAAACTGGTTGCTGTAGCCGATTAAAAATGCTATGTTATATTTTATCTAAATTGTTGCAATAACCAATCTTTTCTGTCAGTATACCTTCAGTATCTGCGGAATTATGAAATAAAAAATGTATGAAAACTGAGTATTATTTCATTCAGTTTTTCATAACTAAAAAATTTCGAAAATTTTTTATCCAATCTTAATTAACGAGTGTATTAAGACTTTCACTACATCACAAGTTTTGCATATTCAAAAATGGAAAAGGGAAAAATATATACATTAAAAAATTATGTATATACATATATATGTAAATATATATATATATATATATTTCTTTTATTAAAAAAATAGACTAGAAAGTACATGATGACATTCTACAAAAAAAATATGATTGAATTAACAAAATATGTTTAATTTTAATATAAATAAACGAAAATTCTAGTATTATAAATTTTGGTATACAACCAAAATACTTGTATATGAAATCGGTTAGAGTTTATTTAATGTATGTATATATAATAATAATAAAATAATAATCTAAATATTTGATTATTATAATAACAAGCGAAAAAGAACATGGATTAAAGTGACGTACGGTTAAAGGAGTATTGGTAAAACTTCTGAGTATCATAATTAAATAATTTAGTATTTTTTATCCATTTGGTATTTTTTTTTTTTCGGAATTCGCACAACCAAATGTGTCTGATTATCGTAAGTAGAATATATAACTCCAAACTTGTCCGGTTATTTTACCTAAAATTATAGATCGTTTATATTTCAAATAATCTGGTTATTATATGTTTTAGGTTAATACAACCAATATTTTTCAGTGTAGGTACACTCGTTTAATTTGATATTTGTATATATGTACGTACAGGTGTATAGAATCAATAAAGTTTTTAAAACTACAAGTGTTTTTCCACAATTTTGTTAATTATAATATAATTTTGTAATTATTTAATCAATTATTTTTATAATCTAGATATCTTAAATAAATCATGATTTATATCTTCAAATATTCTTAAATTTTATTCTACACATATTTATAACCTGATGCTCTAACTATAGGTTATGCATTCAATTATACTTCTGGCTACGCATATCATTGTACTGTGGTTTTATTCGTAAAGAATTTTGCTGAAATAACCACATTTAATTACGAAAATAATAATTGCGCGAGCATTTTATTTCATCCGCTAATTTCCAGGGATCAAGTATCCTCGCTTGCTTAATCTCAAATTAATTACCTCGAACGGGCATTCATCGTTAGCGAACTATCGCCATCGGCCAGCGTGCAAATAAATTTGACTTCCGACATTAAATGCGTATTGTCTGGTGCGAGCGTGGGAGAGGACGGTGGATATATCTGCATTTAAAACTGGAACGATCTCGAGATTGCCATGACGACGGAAGCATACAACCGGGAAGCCTTTCAACGGTGAATGTTTTGCAAGCACTTGAGAAACCAATCAGCTACCACCGCCGCCGCCGTCTCTCTCTCTCTCTCCCTCTCTCTGCTTCGCCGTTCTGGACGGGCACCAATCTTCTGATCTCGGTTAGCAAATTTACGACACAGCCGAGTTGGTGCGTTTCTCGTCGAGCGATGGTTTCTGCTCGCGCTAAAGTGAGCCGTACTTAATTAATCCAACATGCGCCCAGCTTCTGCAACTCTCCACCCCGTTCCTTACCCTACACTCTACCGCTCACTTCCTACCCCCTTGTTGAACCTTCATTACAAAATTATTCATTGATTTAGGATAGTTGACAGCAAGTATGCAGCGTTAAGAGGAACGCTGACATAAGTCAATAAAGATAATATCTTAACGCAATATTAGAGTGTGTTTTTCCTAATTTTGAAACATCTAAAGAATTTGATGACTAATATCTTATGTAAATCATAGGTAAAATGTAAAATAAAATGTAAAATATAATAATCATTTATATTTATTATATTATATTCATTCTAATAAATATATATCATTATTTATGTACTGTATATCTAAAAATATTTATGATCGATACCAATAAAATAAAAAAAAACGTTGCGAGGAAATGAATTTTTCTGTTATCATTTATCAATTATTTCGTTCTTTTTTTTTTATTCATCACATATTCGTCTACTTCGTTTTTCAAAATCTTGCGATTGTTTCTCCTGTTTATTTAATATATATAAAGCTTTTTGTTTATTCATTATTGCATATATGCGAACGCGTTCGAGCAATTGATTCGTGTGCTAGAGATTCGTGAGCTCACCATTGAAAAATATATACATTCGATACACAAGGGATCTCATGAAACATGCACATTCACAGGTGCATTTCTATTTTTCTACGTATCGACACGTGAAATAAAGATAAAGCATGTTCTCGCATTCAAGACAATTTTTCGCTCTTTTCTTCCTCCCAATGCTCTAGAGACCAATACCCATATAATCGTCTATTTAAAAAATGTGTCAACTGGGTAAAGTCCACATAATAACAAAGTCGGATGTGCGATAAAATCAGAAATTCGAACACCTTAGTTTAAAAATTTATAAATAACTTATTCTGAACATGAATATTTAAATATTTCATTATTTGATAGAAAAAGGGGCTAAAAAAAGAAAACTTATTTATATTATAGTCAGCCACAGTAGTTCAAATCTGTCTCTGGGGTGTTTTCAACAATGTTAATAAATATAAAATTCGCAAAACTACTCCGAAATTCTACTTGTGTTTTATTTTATTTCTCTCAACATTTATTATCCTATTTAAATATTTCATTGCATTTCGCTTCTCGTAACGCATTTGCCCTCAATCCACAAGCATTCGTTGAACTGGTAATCGCGCAGATTGGCGTTGATTCAATCAAAGACACGTATATATACGGAACAATGCTTACCAGTCGAATCATACTTGCCGGCGCTGAATCTAGATTTCCGTAATTCGATTAACCAATCAGAGAGAGCCGATTGTAATAGAAGCACCACGGTGCGATAATGTTTACGAACCGCGTTTCATGGTGAAGAGGAGCCCTATCGATTTCTGGACAGATTCCCCTCCTTATTAAGTATTCGTGATAAGCTATCGTTCCGCAAAATGGTTCACGGTCGCGCAGATTGACCTACCGAATTCGCCGATCTAGCACAGCCGGCGGAAAATTGACAATATAAATTCAATTATCGTTATAACGGACTCTAAGTGGAGTAAATCGATAAGCTGGCAGCCAGGCGGCCGGGACGTTCACACGGAAAATCTTTTTATTTTCACGGTTTTATATCCTGTGCGCGCCCATGATGACGTAACCGAGGCCATAACGATCGTTCCTATTTCTACCCGTTCCTATCCGAGTCGCGATGGCTTTCTGAAAAAGAGTTATAACTCCAAACATTCAGATGCATCAATAGCTTTTCAGCTACAGGCAAAAAGAGGATTACAATGCAATTTATTTTCCATGTACAATCAACAAAATGCAAATGCGCCGCATTCATACGAATTTTATTATCGTATTATATATGACTTTCGTGCGTAGTTACATGTAAACGTACTTTATCTCATCGATTTGTCAAATAAAGCGTTATTCGAAACCGTTCTTTAGCTAGGCCGCAATGATAACTTAAAAATCATTCTTTTGGAGTTGCAATCCTATTGTATGAACTGCCAAACTGTCGGTCCTCTTTTCACTTTTTTTCTCTCCAATACGGCGAATTAAATTCGGAAACGAATTGCTCTATTGCAATACGAATGGAATAGGAAAGAGAAAGAGGGGAAAAAGGGAAAGAGAGGGAGAGAGAGAGAGAGAAGGGGGGGAGAGAGAGAGAGAGAGAGAGAGAGAGAGAGACGGGGAGAAAGGGGGAGAGAGACGGAGAGGAAGGAAGGAAAGAGAGAGAAAGGGGGAGAGATAGAAGGAAGCAGAGAAGCATAATTTCGTTTGCACGGTGATGGTAAAGAATGGCAGAACCTGCTGCATGCAATTGCGTAGACTGGTTTATCGATTGGTCGAACGAAATTCACGTCGCCAGGCCGGAAGCCACGCATAAATCGGGTTTATACCGACAGTAAAATCCCACTTGCGTATATCAAAGTAACAGAGTAACACGATAAAATTGGGGAGGTATAAACTGCCGCTGATATGGAATCGACGTCATTAAATCACCAGATTTGCTAGATTGGCAGTGAATTACTTTATTTTTAACCATTAAACGCCGGAACCGCAGGGATAAAACGAGGATTTTACCCCGGCGCGGTTTCACTCCACTAACTATACATCGCCCGCGGGTGTCTCGCATCGATAGTGATGAAAATAAATCGCATCGTCGTTATCTACTTCCGATACATCGCGTCGGTGATCCCAAAAACGTGTTTTGCGCGTGCCCTTTGGCAGTAATTTCGTCCGCGTACAAACGCGCGCACGCTGATATTTCCGCATCTAGTTTGATTAAGGTAATCGCAATAAATTGTCAAATAGCAAAACGCAATACGGGACCCCCTAATGCTGATACGTACGGCTTGTTAAACAGATTGTGGTGGTAGTCACTTTGTTCGATCGTGTTATTCTAAATCAAGCATGATAATAAAGTCTCGTAAAATAACGCTAGATGTAACGATAATAGTAAGTAGTGCGATACACTTTGCATCTTAGTCAACGACAACTCTGCGTCGAGTAATTAAAGTAACTCTCGAAGCAAACTCTCGAAAAAAAAAAAAATAATAAAAAATAAAAGTCTCAATAAATTAGAGACTTACCAGTAAGAGTATCCTACTTTTCGACGTTGTCACGTACTCTGCGATTGTGTACTCGGCCTAACTAGCCGAACTTTCTTGATTACCAGATACGCGACGGATTAAATATTCATGATGCTTTTACGAATCGCCCAGCGGTGAGTCCAAGTATTCTGTCAATTAAGCATTTAAATCAACCGCGCGCGCCAAAGTTTGCAGGAAATTTTTTAAACTAACTTCTCGCACACGTCGTATCTAAAATGTCGGGGATTCCTCTAAAAATCCTTGAAAAACCCAACTGCTGGATAGTTTAAACGTCATTTTAATCTAGCGAAGCCAGAAGATCGCTCGCGCTGCGAATAATTTACTCGCGAAACCACTCCAGGGGACCATTGCCACAGGTACGAGACGCAATTCCCTGCGGGACTCCAACCGGCCATTGTGTTAGAACGGGCTGTAGATTATAGTGCGAGTTACCCCAAGTCAAAGCCCACATCCCAAACTCCGTCGTCGAAACTCGCCAGCCTTACTCGTGAACAATATGCCACTCGCGAATAACGTCTAGTCAGAAAAGCTCGTCGGTCCTGTCCGAATCCGAGTTTCTCTCACTTGTAGGGATGCATCCATATACATGTGTGTGTATGTGTGTGTATAGCATTGTGCAATATTCTACCATCAAGACACTTTGACGAATTAATAACCAGCGATTACTTAGACTTATTGTTGGCGAAAATTTTATGAGATTCTATCTTTTATAAAATCGTGATATTAAAACTGTCGCTAAAACCGTAAAATTTATTAAATTCTATTAAAGTTGTTTTAAAATTAAATGAGAAATAAAGTTGCATTACCCATTTATATATCATTAAAGCTTAAACTTTTAAGCGCCCAAGTTTTTCTTCCTTTTTTATTCGAGTGATCTAAATGTTTTTAAAGTTAAAGTAAGTTTAAGAACACGAGAGAAAAATGAAAAGAAGCTTATTATTGTAATTACCAATTAAAATTTAAATTATAACATATTAATTGCGCATTTTTATTTAAGTACAATCAACAGTACAAGTGTACCGTACAGAAATATATATAATGAAAGTTAAATATTTAAAAGTTTGCATAATTAAGCATTAGAAAATTAACAAAATTGATAAAGCTATTTAATCAATACTTGTTAGTAAGCTTTCGACACTTATTATTATAGTTTCTAACATCGCATCGGTAGAATGGTAATACACTTTGTAAATCAATAAAAGCTGATTGCACCAACGGGTGCTCGCGATCATAATTAACCAAAGTTTCTTTCTCCATCGATGTTACGTCTAGAGATATAATCTAGGAAGGGACTAGGGAATCGCTAACTATAATCTGATAACATAGCAGTACCATTCATTCGTGTTAATACTGTGCAGTGCATCTAGCACTCCCTTGGGGCAATGAAGCTTAACCAAGACTGTCTCTGCAACTCATCCCAAGAAATAGACGTTGCAGCCGACCCAATAGTCCAACTAACGCGAGTTATCGGCAATCCCGACAAAGCGACGATACGACCGTGACGTTATCGATAACTAGCGACGATTATCAATAATTGTCAACTCTCTCTCCCTCTCCTTCTCCCCCCCCCCACTCTCTCTCATTCTCTCTCTCTTTCTCTCTCTCTATCTTCTGGGACTGTAAATTGAACTCTCAGCCACTCTCGGCAACAAGTGCCAATTACAAAAGGCCGCACGAGACGCCGTTTACCCGGTTTACGTGTCGGCCGGCGTGGTCGGTACCCTAATCTGGGATCGAAGATCGCCCTACCGAAGAGGAAGCGAGGGAGACAGAATGCCTTCGTGCCGACCTAACCCAATCTCGCAGAAGGCTGCGAAATTCGCTTATGGCAAGTCACGCGATTCGCCGATGGAAATCGCCCGAGGGGTTAATGCCATTAAGCGTCGTTTCCTCGACCGGCGCGATTAAACGCGGATTTTTCTACGCGAACGTGGATACGCGCGAGCAACGTTCTCCGGGGGATTTTAATGGGACGACGAGAGTTCGATCGTCGCGTCTCTCGTCCACGATCTTCTTTTGTAGAACGTGATCCTAGCTGATATATCCTCTCTCGTCTTTCGTTGGATAGAGATGAAGAAAGAAAGAAAAAAGAAGAGAGCATACCGACGGCGACTTAATCGGGGATAGAAGTTTTCACGATTCACAGGCTCGATGATCAGCCGATGCCGGATTTTCATCCACTACCGAGTTTTGGTACCGTAAACCGCAATAATGGAACGTGACGAATTTCACGACACAGTCTTGCGCACGTGAATGAGCGAACGACACGAAAAAAAAAAAAAGAGGTGAAAAAAAGAGAGAAAAAGAGCGGTGGTTTTGTGCGAATTCACGCCCCGGCAACGTGAACACGAGGCACAAAAACTTCTGTGATTTTTGAGGAAACAAAGCACACATCGTCCCTGTGGCGCGTTGTTTCACGAACGAGAACACTGTTCGGTTCATAGAGAAACGTCGATGTCGCGAATAGAAGCTTTGAAGGGAGCTAATAGCGTCATTTAACTCGGGGTGAAATTTGAATCAGAGGGGGAGGAAGCGAAATTGCCCGGCGAAAGAACGCCGTTCATCGGCATTTCATGCACTGGATTGTTCCACTACAATGGGGAACAATGTTCAATTACGGGAGTTGGATAAGCTGTTCGGACCTGATGTTGCATTTTTATTAAAATCTGTACAAAAAATAATTCCTTCCAATACGTAATTTTAAATTAAAAGCACTTTTAATTTAATAATATTTCTCATTTTCTTATAAATTTTATCTTAAAATATGATATATATACGATTAACATTTGAGCGAATTCAATAAAATATAAACCTTTGAATATCTATAAAACATCTATAAAAAAATTATTACATATTTCTAATCTACAACATTTTGTATATTGTTTTTATATGTATCTAGAAATCGGATAAAAAAATATTTCAAATGTAAAACATACGTTTTCTTAACTTTTGTAGAATTATATAAATGCAGCAATCACAAGTCTTGGCTAAAAAAATAGTTCTAATTTAACGAGAAACTAGTATCATTTTTCCATCTTGGTAATTTCTTTCTTCTATTACTTATTTCTGTCTTGTTTAAACACGGTTTCGGAAGAAACAACTTTTAACAATAACAACTCTTCTTTTTACTAAAGAAACGATACAACAACACGAGCTGACTACCTTCAATTCAGGAGTCGTTTTACGCGTCGCGCAGCATTACCGACCATTTGAGAGTGCAAACTTCGAAATCATCCCGTTCGTTCGCACGGGATTTCGAACGAGTTCGCGAAAGTTTCATCGCCGATTGGGAACGGAATTGGCGTTCGCTCGCTCGCTCGCAGAATCAGCCTCTCCATTCTCGTGCGCAACTTGTATCGCTATCTAAAGGAAGAAAATCACAGTCTTCAAGACCCGACTGAACGACTTCACAAAACGATTGCGAAAGATTATGCGACAGCTCAATAAGAAAATCTGAGAAAGAGCCTATGTTTTACGAACGCATCACGAACACGCCGCATGCTTCGGTTGATTGCAAAACTTCTTAAGCGACAACGTAAACTGTACGCGAAACTTGCGATGGAAAACGAGCGGGTGAGTTTTTGAAAAATAATACAATCACGCGTTGGAAAGTATATTACAAAACTCTCACGCAAGAATAATAAAGTAATACGTGCTTCATCCAGAGTGACAGTAAAATAAAATGACATTTCAAGAAGTGAAAAGAGACAAAGCTTTTACATTTTCAAAACAGCATTACTTGTATAAGTTAATTTTAGTTGTTTAACCGCATTTAATTTATTTAAAAATAATCTAATTAAAGAGCGCGAATTATTGTTGAATATAATGCGTTAATAACGAATTTCTTTAATGAATCTAAAATTCATTTTTCTTTAACGAGCTGACATCAAAATAGAAATTTTAATTATAACATTAGTTAAAGAGTGGAATTCAATTAATTCCTTTAACTCTACCGTACTGCAACAGAAATTCATTATTTACTCCATACAAAGAACGTATTTATAAGATTAGCCACTGTTTAATCGAAAAGTGTCATCCTGTTCTGTGTAATTCCCTCCGACGAGACAGACTATTCTTTCGCCGCGATTCCGACGCGTCTCGCGCAAATTCAATCTAGAGCTTGAATTACGCAGATAACGCGAAATTACGTTGTCTCGCCGGACCATCCCAGGCGAGCCTTCAGAGCGGAGGGCATAAAAGTCGAGCACGAAATTCCGCCACACGTCTCGACTACGATCGTGAACGAAGAGAATGAGGGAACGAGTGAGCCACGAAACTGCCGTTTAAACGGACATCCACGCGGTTTCTTTAACCGAGTGGCGTCGTCGAAAACGCGTAAAAACGTTACGTAAATGCACACCGCATATTCGGATACCCCTATCAGCTATAAATCTTATCGACATTAAAATCAGCATGTATATCTCCGACGATGACAGGAGCTCACTCATGGAACGCCTGTCAATTTCAGCGTCGTCATTTTCCTGCCTGTTTCCTTATTCTCTCTCTCTCTCTCTCTCTCTCTCTCCCTCCCCCCTCCGCTTGT
>Ga0157364_1004767_pt1 | contig 13642 bp, 10 predicted proteins | sample AttsexASBM2_FD_111476 | JGI IMG/M metagenome (GOLD analysis project Ga0157364, IMG submission 111476) | Fungus gardens microbial communities from leaf cutter ant in Ribeirão Preto, State of São Paulo, Brazil - Atta sexdens ASBM2 | ecosystem: Host-associated > Fungi > Mycelium > Unclassified ... | reverse complement strand
AATTGAATTTATATTTTTAGAAGTAAAGATTATATATCAATAAAATTTTATAAGAATATCTTTGTATAATACATAATCTCCATTTTTTTAAATATGCATAGTTCTTGATTTGAAAAAAAAAGTTATCAATTTGCTCGAACGATCCCTGAATCTTACAATGATTTTAGACCGAAGCGAGTTTAGAGATTGCTTTGAATGCGGTTAGATCCAACTTATGCGAACTCATGTTTAATTGATTTTAATGAAAAATCAATTTTATACATAATATAATTATTTCTCAGTATGTTTCCAGTTTAATTTCCAAGACAAGAACGATATATGTTTTAGATTTTTTATATACGACTTGTTCTTTATCATTCACATCAGCATTAAAAATTTTTTGTATCAAACTTCAAATATACATCTATTTCATTTTAAGTAACGAGTGTATACTAGTTTAGCTACAAAGAACAGACCTTTTTATAAATCACTTTTGTAATTGGAAGTAGAATGACATCATTTAGCGTTTTTGGAGCGATCCTATAAAACTTCGCTTCGATCGAAAATGTTATTAAGACTATCGTTTTACATCCGTACACAGGCTCTCTACGAAATTGCGGCGTTGTGGATCAGCACGGCGGCGGTTGGGGTCGTGTTCTTCCACGTTAATCCCACTGCCGGCTATCTCATCATTCCCTACGTCATGTGGAACTCTTTCGCCGCGACATTCAATTATGTCATCTATCGAGATAACAAACAGCCTTCTGCTATTGAGAAAGCCGAGGGAAAGAAGAACTAAGGAAATTTATATAGCGAAAAGAAAGGGGGAATAGAGAGAGAGACACAAAGCAGTACCGTGGACGTCTGCTTAGAAAACCAGCTTTTTGTTAAAAGAGCATTCCTCACGAGATTAATGCTAATGGTGGGCTTAACAAGTACTTTGAGTAAGATTTGAATATATAAAAATCGAGTATTCGCATATATCTCTGTTAAAAGAGATCTTTTATGAAAGCGATGAAAAGAGAAGAATCACCGCGAAGTATTTCTATTAGAGTCTATTGCTTTTTTTTTATTTGTATTAATATAGCATTGAATGAAATACTTTGTAATAGTTTTTTTTCCTTTTTTTTCTATATAAAGTTATTTTAAAAAAAGATTATGTGCGAAAATACTCGTTATTCAAAGGCGTTGAAAAACTTGGTATGCATTGATATGGATAAGCCTAGCTTATCGATTGGCTATTCCTTTGTAATCTTAAAAAAATTGAGTTAATCGAGCCCATTATTCACTTTCGTCATCATTATCGTTATGGACCACTTCAGTCGTCGGGTTCGACGAGACATGCCTTTGCATTGAACGCACAACGCCGTTAGTATACACATGTTTATTGATCGATATACGAAATAAAGATCAGCTAACCGACCACGTGTACGTACATTATACAGTGTAATATCTTAAATGTACTATATATAAGCTTTAATAAATCATATAAAGTAACCTGGGAAAGGATGGATGGGAAACAGATGGTGTGGACAGGAGACTTTCATTTTCTTCACTGTCTACCCTATTCCGTGTGGAGCTACGGAGTCTTCTTTTGAATTAATTAGTCTCAGTAAACTAATGTCAGTCATGAATTTGGAAAACTCCCGCCTTTAAAGTTGTGATCTTGGCATCAATCTCGTCTTTTGTACAGAATAGGGCAGAATATATTACAGAAGAGCGATATCGAGTACGATGACACGGGCGGCTGCTCAATCTCTTCTAGGCGGCTATTGCCGCCATATTCAGCTGCCATATTTCACAAGCGCTACGTGGGTTCGGTTGCGTAGATGTAGCCTTGTTGTTGTAGCACGTACAGTCGCTTCTCCACTGCCTCTTTATCTGAAATCAATGGCAAACTGTGATTACTGTGAACGATAAAATAAGATAGAATCGAACAAAGATTATATTGGCAAAATAATTTAATTTAATTTTTTATTATAAATGAGCGAAAGAGATTTATCTTACACAATGTATAACACTGTAATTGATAAATTAAATTGGTTATAAATAAATATTATAAGTTGATGTGCAAAGGTGTTTTATATTTTTGCTGTTTACTTTACATAACACAAGCGAATTCTACACTTTTATTTTATTTTTATATTAAAAATTAAAATTAAAATTTTAAATATATATAGGCTGAAAAAGAAGTTATACGAATCATCAGAAATAATCGAGATAATATTTTTATTATCATCGAAGATATTTTTTCAAAATTTTTTAAATTAAAAAAAATAAACAGATTTGTTAGCGAAGAAGATACAGAGCGAAAATAATACGTACATTTGATAAGTAGAGCTCGATCCTGACTATGGCTGACATGTTGCGCTAACGAATGTAATAATATTTGCGCCGTGTGATATCGTTGGAAACATTCACCGCCTTTTCCGAATAGCTCATCCAATGCCGCTGATTGACACTGAAAGTAAATAATCCCATTAAATATTTCAAATATCATATCAAACGAAATTGCATTGTTTTTAATCATCAAAAATATAACATAGACGTATAACATATATATTCAGCCTCAGGATAAAGAAATCAACGCGATAAACGTAATTGAAAAAATGTGAAGTTATTTTTTGATACCATGTGAATCGCATGATTGTACAGTATCTTGTCCGCCGTGGCTCCTGTTTGACGAAGAAGCCCTACGCTATTCAACTGCTTGCATTCCGTCAAACACGATTTGAATTTCTCGTTCATAGTACTGACAACTGCAATATTTAAAAAAGAGCAATTTAATTTAATTTCAGTTTATATAAACTCATATATCAACTTAAATTTAATTAACAAATAATATATACAATAATATAAAATTTAATAAATAAATTATATAAAGTGATGTCGCAAATCTTTTAGCATTTTTAAAGAAATTTATTCTTAATGATAATATATAGAAGCACTAATGTCTTTCAAGTTATAATAAAATATAGAATGCACTTCATAATTTGAAAGACACATAGAAACAAATAATCTTACATCACATTAATTTATTATATATAGTATGGATTTATTTTAAAACAAAAATTTTTTAATTTCTAAAATTTTTTAATTTTATATATTCTAAAATTTTAGAATTTGTTTTCAAATTCAGGGTAAATATTTTAATTTAAAATTTGAAATGTATATGATCCAATATCTAATGTTAAAAACAATAATAAGAACTTTACCATCCTTCACAGTGGCTGTTGGTTGCAGCCTTCCTGCTTTAAGTTCCTGAGTGGCCAAATTCAGACCGGAGCTAAGCCATTGAAGAGCTCGTACCAGAAGGATGACCTGCTCGGCACGTTTTCTAGTGGCCGCATTGCCAGCCTGTTCGATGCTGCCGAGAGGTGCCGGTTGTTCGATGTTTCCGAGCGGGCCAGCCCTGGATCTGGCGACTTCGCATACGCATTCGCACAACGCCACGACGAAATTCAACTTGGCTAGGATCTCGTTGTGCTCACGCTCCATAAGTGTCTCCTCCGGTAACTCCGGCGCAATGAACGTTAATGGACGATCTTCGATTGTCGTCGGAGGTATATCCGGAAACAGATTTTGGAAACTACCGGCTTCTATAGATGAGATAGATAATTAAAAGAGATAGATAATTAAATAAATATACCTATGATTTATAGGGAAAGTACGTAAACGATTTGTAGAGAAAAGACTTCTCTTTTTTCATACTTATCTAATATAACTTTCGAACAAAATATTCATTAAGAAGACATTGGAATTATCAGATTAAAAGTTAATGACTCTCTACTATGATACGGATATTCCGCACAGTTCCGATGTTAGATTTTTTGACAATGGCCAAAACATTACCAGATATTTCCGGAAGAGTGACGGCCCTTGTTCCGAAGGGTATGACAGGCGAATGTCTAAGAGTATTGTTGTTATCTTGAAAAGCTCGGGAAGTAGGCGAGCCGAGTACTGCTAGCGGACCTGTGAGCAACGGCGAGGATGCGCTGTTATTACCCGTGGAACGTCGTAACGGTGAAGTTCCACTCGGCGTGTGTGAGTGTCTTGCTACAGGACTGACTTGCCATGTATTGGGTGGTGGTGGAGTCTCGCTCAACCTAATCGTTGATATATTAGCTTTAATCTTTTAGTTTAGATACGTTATATTATTTTCGAATATCTGAATCTTTAATAAAAAAAAATGGTGAGAGTTTACAAAAATTCAATATAATTTAAAAAAAAACAAACAAAACAAATTTTAATAAATGTACAATTTCACATTAACAGACTATTAATTGTTCCATGCGATTGATTTATTCCATTAACAACGTACAAAACGTAATTAAATGAACGCTTCTATTTTTGCCTAAGATAGAATTAATCTCAGTTTAATTTAGTCTTTATTTTTTCCTAATCCTTAGTACTAAAAAAATTAAAAAATTAATTAAAGATTATAAAATTAATTTATATTAATTAGAATTAAAGTTAGCAAAATAAATTGAGTTCTATAAAAAAAAAAAGAATATATATATATACGTGGGTCGTTTGAAAAGTTTGGTAAATTTCCATGATATGGCGCTACAATCCATTTGACGCGACATCTCGAAAGATCCACTCCTTCAGACCAAATTTCAGCTAGAAAGGACACATAATTCACGTTGGTTTGGTAGTCATTTGAAATAGGCTGTTTCAAAGTCTGCAAGTTTTCCCACCGAGCCAAGTTTTTAAGTTTGGGAACAGAAAGAACACGGGGTCAAACCCGGAGAATAAGGTTTAATGTTGCTGTACACATAAAGAAGGATGAGGAATCAATTCATAGCCCAATTCGTAGTTTTGTCATTGCAACGATCAACTTGTGGGACGGCGCGTTGTCTTGATAGAAGAGCACTTTTTTGCGCGTCAATCTCGCTTCAAATGACTACCAAACGTGAACTATGCGTCCTTTCTGGCTGAAATTTGGCCTGAAGGGAGTCGAAGAATGGATCTTTCGAGATGTCGCGTCATCAAATGGATTGTAGCGCCATTTCATGGAAATTTACCAAACTTATCAAACGACCCACACACCACACACATATATATATATATATAATTATTTTTTATTAATAAAAATTATTTCTCTGTTTCTCTGCTAATTATTTTATTATTATTTTATTCTAATTTAAAAAAAGGTAAAATTCTATAATTTAGATTATTTAAGAATCTACAAAAAAGGAGGAAAATATTTTTGAATCTGAACTCATTTGAGGACATATCCATACCTTCTGCCGGGCGGAGTGCCGATGACAAACTGCACACTAGGTGGACTGAGGGAACCAATGCTTGGTGGATGATTTCTGTGAGAATCCACGCTACGTTTCATGCTAATCGGTTGTGAACGAGGCACGACACTGCTACCGCCAGAACGGACAGCATTCGTCGAGGGAGATTGTGGTGGTTGTTGAGCCACTGCGTTTCGTTGACATGGAACGGGAATTGGCTCAGAAATCGGTAGATAGCATGGTCTGGGTGGACTGATGGCTTCTCTACTTGTCTGTCTAGTATATCTAATGGATAATCATGGTTAGAAAAGTAATAAAAAATGCGATAATAATGTCAAAATAATAAATTGATCTTATGTCTAAAAAATTTGCAATTTGATATATTTAATTAAGCGTTTTCTCTTGGGATATACTGAGTATATTGGGATAACTTCGCACTAGTTGCGTGTTACATCAGTGCTGCTCTACAAAAGTGTACATACACTATAGTTACATTACTTCATGCGTGTTTAATTCTGCTACCGATTGACTTCCATTTTCAAATTTTTAATGTCACATTGATTCTATACCATCTCTTTGAGATCGTGCAGCAAAACCCCACTTCGTGCATAAAAATTTGCTACGTTATAGCTATGGAAACACGTTACACTGAATGAATTCGCCTACCAGCCAAGGAAACATGCTACATTGTCTGCTACAGTGTTGCACTGATAGGCGATAGTGCAGCCAAGAGAAAACACTATAAGAAGTAGTAAAATGTTACGTACTCGCCCAATTTCGATAAGCATGGTCGAGGTGGACTAACAGCTTCTCTACTCACTTGTTTGGTATACCTAAGAAATATTGAATGTAAGACAACCATTCTAATAAAATATTTTACATTTAAATAACAAAGTAAAAATAAAGATATGAAAATATATAAAGATCACGAAATCAGTTTTAGAGAATATTTCAAATCCGATATTAAATTTTTCCTAATTGTTTTGTATAACTTTTACTAATTTTCTTAATATTCATTTTTCTTTTCGAATTATCTAATGTATGTATACTTACTTGACTGGCGGATTATTGTCAGTATCGCTGCTGATGTCGCTCGGCACAAGAACGAAATCATCATCAGGACTAGAGCAAGGAGTCTCTGTCGTCTCGGGCTCCAATCTATTGACAATCGGCGTTCCTTCCTCAATCGGAATTGCCATTGTCCCAGGTGACGCCGGTAGATCGGTAGGCACGGGGCTTGGACTTGGACTCTCTCGAACACCCGTGAGGAAAGGGTGACCAAAGAATTGATCGAAATCCATACGGTCAGTCGCTTCGCGTCTCAGCAAGCCCATCAAGAGATTTGTCAGTTCAGTTGATGTTCCAGGTGGTATACTAAAAAAATAGACATGAATCTCTTTCTTCTATATTATTTTTTGCTATAATTTTTTCTTCTTAACGTAAAATTTAAAAAATAAGAATTTCGAAACAGGCCAGATTAAAAAATTAGGAAAAGCTAGTATAATTAAATATAAATGTGTGACAAGTGGCGCAATGAAGAATTCTATAAACATATAAAGAATCTGCTGCTTATGAAACATTTCAATCTATAATTCAGAAATATTTTCATCCAATATCAATTATATATATTGATATAAAACATGAAAAATTCTTATTAGACATTTCTGTACCTAGGAACAAGATTCACAGTGTTTTCGTAGATCGATTTGAGTGCATGAGGATTATTTGCGGGATGTGGTGCCTTTCCGGTAAGACACTGGTATAATATAGTCCCAACGGACCACAGATCCGCCTTAGCGTCATATTGAAGAGACATAATAACTTCGGGCGCCATGTACATTGGCGATCCACACAAAGTCGCAGCCATCACGCCTTCCTGCAGAAACCTAGCAAAACCAAAATCCGCTGAAACAAAAAGAAATATATCAACATCATTTATTAATAGAGAAATCGATCTTAAGAAAGAAGAAAGATAGAGAAATAAAAATGTTTTTACCTATCTTTAATGTTATTTCATGTGGCTGTGGACAGGCTTTGCCACAGTTGTGATTCAATAGGATATTTTGTGGCTTCAGATCTCTGTGGACGATCCCTTTGGCGTGCAGTACTTTCATTGCACGAACCAACTGCTTGAGAAACAATCGGATGGTATCCTCGGAAAGGGTACCTTTTGCTATTACAAAAGATATGAATTATTTATACATTAAATCTCTATTCACTCTATACAGATGCCTTTTCATGCTGAAGCTCGATGCTCATTTTCAGCATCAAATAAGCAAAGTGATCAAAATTGATACTTGATGCATCAATTTTTATCATCTGACTTATTTTAACGCCAAAAATGAGCATCGAACATCAGCATAAAAAAAGCACCTTAACGCATTAAAGTTTCATTGTTTTCATTTTATTCAAATATTGTGCAATTTAAAAAAATTTGTGTATTGTGTCTGCTCACCATTTAAATAATCTCCCAAATCTCCACCATTACAATACTCCATAACCAGGAAGACATTATGATTAGATTCCTGCATCAAAATGATATTAATTTTAATGATTTCATAATATTTTTGTATAAATATTCTTGTAAAGATAATTGTCTCACCTTACAATCGTACAATGCAACAACGTTTTCATGATGTAGTTTAGTTAATGCCTGTAAGATAAAGTACATAAAAATTTTGTTACAATAAAAATATCATGCAATATTATAGCAAACATATATTTTTTAATAATTCTTTTTTCTCTCTGTGTTCATGAAATTTTGAAAATTCGTTATAAACAAAAAGGACATACTTTTAAAATTTTGATCTCCTTTTTCAGTAAGTCTTGTGACTTAGCCAAAGTCTTCTTTGTGATGCTCTTGATAGCTACTACCAGATTTGGTTTCTGCAAAATATAAAAATAGACAAAATTATTATTATTCAGTATTAATATAATAAAAATTATTAAATCATCCTGTAATAAAATTAATTAATCTGAATTAATTTAAAAAAAATGAATTCAAATTAAATTTCAAAATGTAGAATATAGATTTCAAATCTAAAAAGTTTAATTTTAACTCACGGAAGACATTTTACAAAAAAATCTCACAAGTAGGTTCCTTTAGAACAATAAAATAACAAAATTCTATATTAAAAATCTCACAAACTTCTAACAAATATTACATTCCTATTAATACAAAAATACGTTGTGATGCTAGAAATTATTTCAAGATCTTAACTGCAGAAAGAATTAACGAACTATATTTAAACAATTCACTAATGTGATTGATCCATTATTTCTCTGCCTGAGATCTCGGACTGATTTCCAGTATTGTAGACACAATACTTATAAGAAAACTTCTTTATCCTACATATATTATGTTATCTATCTTGATAAAATTTTACAAAGAAGTTTCAGAAAGCTTGCAAGATTGCTAAAACAATGGAATCTTCACAAAGAAGTATATTTAATATATCTAAGAACAAACAAACACACACACACACACGCGCACACACGCGCGCGCGCGCGCTCGCGCGCGCACACACACACACACACACACACACACACTTTATTAAGCATATATATATATTTATCTATAAATATATGTATATATTTCAGATAATTTTTAATGACAATCAATCAATCTCTGTTTTAAGGTAAGAACTAGATGATACTAACTTTGCGATGCCTGCCCCTAAAGACCACGGCAAAGGCACCAGTGCCGATCAGGTCCTTAGGATTGTATTCGTAATCGCCGAGGATCTCCATCTCTCTCGTTCGACGGGTGATCTTTACCGACGTGTTGAAGTCCACGGTTTACTAACAACACGAGGACACATCGCCTATGATCAGAGATCGATACGTAACTAGCCTCGCGGTTGTCTGCTCCAAAATGACACAATGTTGTCACGCAGCTCCGAAAGATCTATATCTCATCCCGTCATTGTGTCGTCTGCAGGATCGTCCTCAATTGTGGCATTGAATTACTTCTGCGACTTTAGAAGTAACGCAACGCAGAGGCACGAAAGGTGTGCAGCGTAGTAGAAGGGGCGACAGGCACGTTCGAAAATACAGGACACCCTTCGGAGAGGGGACACACACTCTGGTTACGCGTTATATGCTCTACCTCGGCATTGACGCAATCGTCCGATCGTCGAGAGAACGACGGAACGTCGGACATCGTCGCGAATGGCGCGGCGATCGCCTGCGCACATGACGTCGACGTCGCCGAGGAAGTTTAAACCTTTAAACTACAGCTTTCTATAACTAGACTGTTCACTTCGCCACTATATATGTATATTTGACGTCGAGTACTGTCAAGCCATACTTCCGATGAAAGCTTCCATTTCTTGGTTCACTGCTCATACAAATCTGTTATATACAAATCACAATAATATGTAATCGTGATACTTATAAAGACCATCAACCCTGACTAAATCCTGAGCAAATTTTTGTGACTATCAACATGATGACTATCAAAAGAACTTCGATAATAAGATAATAAGATAATTGAGAAACGTTGGATCACCAGCTGAGTGCATCCAGTGAGTCCTTTCATCTGATTGGCATATTCTGTTAGATCTTAAAATATAGATCAATCAGATGAAAGAGTTCCTTGAATGCTCAATGAGCGGTTGCGCATCTAGATACATCCAATGGCTGCGTTCAGCATAGACTAGACCTAAAATTCTGATTGGATCTAAAAGAATACATTAATAACAGCGAGCATTCAATTATTTGTTGAGTCTGCTGAACGAGCCATTGGCGAATTGTCTGTCATGTGATTCTTTTATCGCTTAAAAAGGAGCATTAAGCGATATATGAAATGTAGCTTAATAGCTTCTCATCTATGGTGATCCCGAAGAATGACGGAAATTACCGAGAAAGACCGAAAGCAGCCGAAAATGGCCGAAAGTCGCAACGGTCCAGAAGGGCGCTCGCTTCGTGCGCGAAGGTTCATTGTCGATTCTCTTCTCTGAATCTCTCGTTGCGTTTTCGCATCGTTGTTCTCGCGCGGCGATAAGTCGCCGATCCGCGGGAACGTGATCAACTTTCCCGGCGAACACAGGTAAAATAAATTTCCAAGCAGACAGTGACAGGGATATCGAGATTTCGTTCGAACGAATAAGATTTGCGCAGCGCCGCGCAGCCAGATCGATAATTGATTACTATGTGCATTATTCTAACCTAGGTGGCTATGAATCTGTTGGATTATTAAATTCTTGTGCACATATATATGTATGTATATATATATATATATATATATATATATATACAGTGCACGTATATGTGTCATCGGGTGACCCGATATCGCGATCGACATCTGAGACGTGGAAATGATCAGTCCGTTGATGTGACTTAGTTAGCCAGACGTTGTGTTCTTTTCTTCTCGCAACAGTGCGATCCTGAGTGATTTACCTGCTGGTGAACAATCAATTTCAAAGTGGCTCGTAAATAGTATGATAAACGACACACATGAATATAATAGTAAAGATTTACAATTGATATAATGTTTGATATAGTTATGCCTAACGATTTGTGTACTGACATTTGTTCCTTGTAACTGAACTATTTGTATAGTTTATTTTTTCTTTTTTCTATGCAATTTTCAATTATATATTCATTTTAAATGTAGAAAATACACTGTAGTGCAGCTACAAAGAACATCTTGGAATGTTTATTTTTCTTGAATTTATATTTGATATTTCTAAATAATGTGTGTTATAATCTTACAAAACAGTTACTATGGTTGCATTTCATTATTCCCTTTGAGTACTGAAAAAAGGCAAAGTCACAGTAATGATCATTTAATGTAACAAATAAGTTAAAAAGATTCTGAAAAAATAGAGTTTTTATCTCTGAGAAAGCTGGAGCTACTGAATCTTTTGATTTAATTTATATGGAGTCCTATTCTATACATTTACCGATAATTGTCAGTATCATAACGTTATGTTACATTGTACAGCTTTTTTACCATATAAATCTATACAGTGACATTAACAACTATTGGTAGACATTTACTATTGGTAGAATAGAGTCCATGATATCTTGCCTTGGGCTGGAAAATAATTTTGGAGAAGAAGAAAAAGAAATAATGAAAATCTATATATAATAATATATGAAATGTGAACTATAGATTTTCAATATTCAGTGAATGATGGAACGCAGTCTATATAAACAATCGGATAAATTCAAAACAGATCCAAAGAGATCAATTATTGCAGAATATAAAAATATTTTTGGTATAAGATCTTTTTATTTTTGTATACTCTCTTTGATTTGCATCCAGGAATAATTACTTGATTTGTTTTTAAACACATGTTGGTAAACAATCACGTTTTTATACTCTAATTAAAATCATTATTATTATTAATAATAATGATTTTAATTAGATTATGATTTTAATAAATTATACATTATTGATTCTAAATTATTGATAGCTTTCTGATTTATTTGAGAACTTATTGATAATGGATTTAATCACAATTTTCTGAAAAAAATTAGGAATCAAACAAATATTAAACAGAATAATTAATTATTAAGTAGCTTATTATAATATTTAAAAAAAATAAAGATTTTAATTAATATAACGTTTTTTTTATTGTAAATTTTCGAGAGTTACATATTTAAAAGTTTATAAAACAGTAGTTTGAAAGATAAAAAAAATATTATTTTGATATTTTATATCAAGTAATATTTATGTAAACAATATTTTACAATTATATTTTTTCGTTACTGAGGTATATGGTGACTGTTCCCGATTTAATTTCTATTTTTCTGTAGTTTAATGCTATTTTATAACTATATATTTGATTTCTTCATTTTCTAACTGAAACGCATCTCTTTATTTTTGATTCGCAGAAGTGAGACAAAATGTACAATGGCATTGGACTTCAAACTCCACGTGGTTCTGGCACTAATGGGCATGTTCAAAGGAATTGGGCTATCGTGCGAAAAAACAAGGATAAAGTCACTTACAAGATGGAAGAATCCAAAGCCGATCAATTGAATAAACAACCAAACAAGGAAATCTTAGACCATGTCAGAAAGAGAAAAGTTGAGGTCAAGTGTGCGGAGTTGGCTGATATTTTAGAAGATCAAGGGTAAATATCCATAAATCCTCCATCATTCTACATTTGTTATTTTGAACTTTAAAAGCTTTTGAATTTATAAATTGCATCGCAGGATACAATTTCATTCATCATTTTGTTTTTTTTTTTAAATTGGAAATATCTTACTAATCATCAATATCAAAATTTGCAACAATATCTTATAACTTTTAATTTATTATAATTGTTATGTTTTAAGATCTCAAGTGATAATTATCAATAATTACCGATACAGTTTGAATCTTTGTTCTTAACAGAATTTTAGATGAATGTATTATCTTCAAACTATTTGTTGAAGCCAAAGGCGGGCAAGGCAAATCCTATTAAGTTTATAATCTCATTTAAGTTCGAAAGTAAAAAAGCTGCCTAGGAATTAAACCGACAACATGCTTATGACCTAAATATATAATGTAATATGAATGCAATGTAAATAACATAGAATGAATATAAAATTATATAAAATTATATATTATATATTAATTGTATGTGGAAAGTAATAAATATATAATATAATATATAATATAATTTATATATATATAATATAATTTTTAAACAATTTGCAATCATAATTTTAATAATAGATAGAATCAAATTGGAATAGAGATGACATCATTCTTCTCATAGAATAAAAGTTTTATGATATCACAACCTACGCTTATCTAACCGCGCTGTATTCTCAGTAGCCTTGAATTGCTTTATTTGTTGTATTTTTTAATAATAGATTTGTTGTTGAAGTTAATACAGAAATGTAGAATTATAAAAACAGATTCACAGATTGAGAATTGATATAATTTTGTCATTTTTTTTTTTGCTATGAATTACAGATATACGAACGAGGAAATAGAGAACAAGGTAGAACAATACAGATCAGTGTTAATAGGTGGCGATATTAAGTCATCCACGCCGCAAGATGAATTTGGCCGAGTTAAGTAAGTACATTTAGCCTTCTTTTTCTAATTTTTCTTTAGATTCAAATATGATTACGAAGATATATATATAACGAAATAAATTAGTTGAGCCATAATGTAATAATTCAGAATAAATTAATTAAATAATTAGACTATAATAATCTCATATATACAGTTCAATCATATTAATTAGAATAATACGTAGTAAATAAAAAATCAGAATTAAAATAAATATATCTAATTTATAAATTTTTTATAAATTAAGTATGTATAAGAAAAAAATATATATTATACACATATGTGTATATATATATATATATATATATATATATATATATATATATATATATGTGATATTAATATAAAAATATATAAATAACAAAAGATAATGGAGATAAAATTAAATTATATAATTTTT
>Ga0157364_1004766_pt1 | contig 13643 bp, 8 predicted proteins | sample AttsexASBM2_FD_111476 | JGI IMG/M metagenome (GOLD analysis project Ga0157364, IMG submission 111476) | Fungus gardens microbial communities from leaf cutter ant in Ribeirão Preto, State of São Paulo, Brazil - Atta sexdens ASBM2 | ecosystem: Host-associated > Fungi > Mycelium > Unclassified ... | reverse complement strand
GAATTTCTTACAGAGTGCCTAGCCTTGCAAACAGATCAAATATCAATTTTTCTACATTTCTGATAATTTATTCTTTTATGTTTTAGGAGTAAAACCTTCGGCATCCTGTAAGAAACTCTGTAATCGTCGGCACAGCCTCTAAATATCAATCTGCGATCACTATTGGATTTTACAAGAAATTATTTACATGTACATGTTTAATATCTAATTTGCTTGTATACATTCGTAAAATGATATATAAATTTAAAATTTTACACGATATATATATATTACATATTTTAAAGCAAATAACGTGTTTATACAAATACGTTTTTGTAGACCTCGTTTAATTTGTATAACAATATTTATATTCTATTGAATGAAAATATATACATGAAAAATATATTAATTTATTTCTGCTATTAATCGCTATCATTATCGCTGCTATCCGAATAGGCACCTACGAGAGACCGTAATGGGAGAATATTGCCAACATCAGATTTCGTGTCTATATTTACTGTATTCGATGTACTCGTTGAAGTATTGAGTGTTTTGTCTAACTGCAGAATTGTTTCCTTATCGGTAAAAACAGTATTTTCGATCTTAGATGTTTTACTTTGTGATGACTTAGCATTTATCTTTATTCCAATATTACTTTTCTTAATTAAAATAGATGAATTCTTTTTACCAGATGACACTCCCGTATTTTCTGACCACAATGATGCTTTAGCAGGTTTTGAAGACTGTCCAAAATTTTCCTGCAAATAATCAATAGTTATTGTGAATTTTAATGTCCCCAATTAAATTTTTTTTGTAACAAACAATAAAATTTACTAAATAAAAAAAGCAAACGATATAAGAACAAACGATAAATAAAATGTATTAAATAGAAGATTAAAATCTTACTGTTTCTTTGCCATTTGCTTCGTTTGTTTTAAGTATTTTAATAGGAGGTTGAACACTTTCTTCTTCTTCTTCTTCTTCCAATTCTTCGATTTCTTCTTCCATAACAGTTCCAGTTAATTGTCTTTTGCCAAATACAGATTTAATATATTGCTCATCCAATTCCTCTTGTTCCTTTTCTGTTCTCTGCTTAGCAGCTTCAGTGTCGTACTGTTCCAACATTTGATCATAATCTATAGTTTGCTGCCTCCGATTTAAATCCTTCAATTCTTCCAAAGATTCCAACAGCTCCAGTTCTTGCTTAGATTGGAGTGTTCTCTTTTCCAGGAGCTTCATTGGGTTGGTAGCTTCTTCCTCTTTCTCCTCATCCTCTTCCCTTTGTGCCTGTTCCTCAGCTAGTTTTAATGCCATAAAGTTTCTTGTGGCACCTGCCTCGATCTCATAATCCGTATTCTTCGGATCTGTCTTAAAGGATATCTCTTGCAGGCAACGAGTGCACTTAATATAAAACCTGTAAATGCGTATACCCAGGTAATCATCGCCCTCCACGTCCTCCTTACGCGCATTAAATTTCTTGCCCTTGTAGATATATTCACCGCATGTTTTGCATCGCATATTAAACGGTGCCATCAATCGCACGGTGTACTGGCGATTTCTGGCCAGTTTCATGCGCGGGATCTTTGACGGATCGAAATCCGGCGGATAATATTTCTAAAATATAAAAAAATAAGAGAAGATGAAGGTACAGAGTATCAAAGCGTACAGGTAAACATAGGTATATGAAAAGCAATTATTCGTCTCGTACTTACATTCAAAACCTTACGCTCCGACATCTTGCAGCACTAGCTTTTTATGTGTACAATCTTGAAATTTACAGCTTTAAAGTAATTTGTGGAGCAAAACCACAGCTCTTGTAGGTTAGGTCGAAATGTACACAAACCGAATCAGGAACATCGAAAGTGAAGTACGTAGCGTCACTATACTAGCATCGCTTGGCGTTCAGTACTGCCAACCGTATGCCAAATCACGGTTCACCGCGCTAATCGCGCTGAGATATCGATTCACGTAGTTTGCGATTTGCGATTCTCGATGCAACTATTTGATAAATTGCCGAGTTCAGTTTGAAACGGTTTTCACCGCATCACGTTAATGATTGCAATAATTTAAGCTGTGAGAAGAGAAAACGATGCTGAAGGAGTTTGGACGGTGAGCAAATCTAGAACTCATGGTCGCGAAATGTCGATTTTTGTAAATTGTAACTATAAAATATAATTATATGTTCTTTATCTGCTTAAACAGGAATTGTCTGGTGTCGGAGGTTGGAACTGGAAGTGAGAATTAGCTTAGAGCGTAAATTTTTATAAAATATTCCATACGAAGATACTATAGTATACGTTACGTATATATTATATATATTATATATATATTATAGATTTCTCTATAGTTTTTCATATGGGATACTTTTTTCAAAAATCAGATCACCGATGGCGAAGAAAATGGTGAGTCAATAGCGCATTTTTGTAATTAAGATTACAAAAATTGCAGCAACAATGCTGCAACATTACAGCTACAATATTGCATGTTGCAGTGTTATTGCAGTGATATTGCTGCGAATTCTATGCTGTATGGGTATCTTCGGTGAGCACGATATATCAAATATTTATAGATCTCTTTTGTACTTGAAATGAAATGAATATATACATATATATATTGTTTAATAATGTTAGCGAAAACGAATCTGGGTCCATGTCATGGAATATGTCGAAATGAATTTCGATCGGAATTATTCTCTGAATAACATGAAAGAAATCTAGAAAATAATTAAATAATTCTGATCGAAATCCATTATTTCGACTTCCATAGATGGCTAGCGATCGTAACTTTTTTTCTAAGCGAAAATGTGAAAAATAAAAATTTTTTTGTATGTATGTGTGTATATGTACATATGTACTTACATACATAAAATTTCTCATTTTTCACATTTTCGTTTCTAGAGAAAAGTTACATCGCTATTCTGGACCTAGACGCATGGAACAATTGGAATTTTGATCGGAATTAATACATTATCTTCAGAAAACATAATAGAAATCTAGGAAATAATTGAATAATTGTAATGGGAATCCATTCTAAATAATTCCACAATACGGACTCTCAATCTTGATTCGTCAAGCGTAATAATAGCTATTCGCGAATTATATTCGCAATTTTCATATTTTTCCTAAAAGAAGCGGAATCTCACACTGCTGCTGTTTGATGTATATTATTACGATTTTACTTCGTTTTGCTTTTCTTCTTTTTCGCGAAAAAGAAAGGATGATATTAAAAGAGTATTCACATCTCATTTAAATTTGCAAAATAAAAAGATGTGCATAAAAATAAATGGGAAAAATCTTTAATTGTCGCTTTTGTTTGAAATACGCATAAAAAATAAAGAATTAATATCGTTCAAGACTTTTCGATATTTCGTCTCTTCTACAAAATTGCCATTGTTTTGACGATTAATCGCTAATTCGCTAATCGGTAATGAATTGCGAAGTGATTGATACGCGAAGTCCAAAAAATATGTTTCTCGACATTCTTCAACACAATCCTATAGATATTCCCTTTCCCACTTGCTACTCTCTTTAAAATAGATTTAATATTATTACTAAATTTACTTTATAATAATCAAAGAATTAAAAAGAAATTTATTTATTTATTACAATAATTAATAATTATATATTATATATTATATAATTATATATAAGAATTTATCCTACATTCTTCAAGACAGTTCTAAATAGCTTTCATTCTATTTGTCACTCTATAAAATAGATTTAATATTATTAAATTTAATTATATAATTAAAGAATTAACAGAAAAAATTCATTTAATTATTTATTATAATAATCAATATAATTATTATAATTATATTGATTATAGTTATAGTTATAATTAATGTAATTATAGATTGAAGAATTTACTCTGTGGACGTTTGGCTGAATGATGAAAGTAGCGATTACTTCTTTTTCTTTCTTCTCTCTACCGCATGAAAGCGTCTCCGGTACGTTTCGAGGAATAAGATTCAGTTTGGCATCGTATACGCAGATCTCTATGGACGAGGGTTATTCATTGAGACGCGAGCAAGTCGCAAGTCTGTCGAATAGATTGACTCGGGTCAGTCGATCGCACCCAGAACCGGCAAACGCGAGCTTTGTGCCTTGACAAAGCATTGTGCCGGGAAATGCCGTGACCGGCTTTCGCGGAATTAGAAGAATACGTCCGCACAAATGCGCAGTCTCTTCGTACGTGTTACTCTAGGATTTGCGTGCAAGTTAACTCGACCTCATTGTTCCAAACCGGATTCTAAGTCGCTCTGAAGCTTGCTATCAATTGATCACATTATATTATATTTCTTTATAATTCGATTTTGGAATCCGATAAGTTTTCTAATTTTTGAGAAAAGAAAATGAAAATATCGATATTTTATGTATATTTAAAAGTTACTGAATACGTGATTTTCCCATTAATACGTTCTTCGAACTTAAAAAGTTTTGCTAAATATTAAGAGTTTAATTAAAGAAAGAATTAAAAATTAATTTATCAGGCGATTAAAGTTCACTTTAATACAGTAAGAAAATCTAATAATACTTCTGTCGGAAAAATCAATTTCTTGTTTTTTTCCCTTTTTGCATTTTAACGATAAATATACTTCTTATCACGGTTTTTCTCTTCTAAAGTTTGTCTCGAGTATCATTTATTTCATTCATTCGATGGCGCACTCCAAGGCGGAACAGGATCTATTTCTCGTAAGGTTTCCGTAACAATAGATTTTTTTTCCGGATTTTTAGATCGTTAGCCTAATGTCCAACTCCCAACCTAGAGGATCCATACATATATCCTGATATATGTATGCACATAGAACCTACAGTTTAATGCCAGATCCGAACGGAGCTGATGATCAATGATCTTAAGGGCTTCGTACAATAAAAGAAACAGGGAACAGAGAATAAGAATTTCAACCTATCAGAAATCATGTATTGTGGAATACACAGTTTCTGGTAGATTGAAATTCTTATTCTCTGTTCTCTGTTCCTTTTATTCTGCGGAGCCCCTTAATCATCAGGCGGAGTCATTTTCAGCTCTTCAAACGCGAAAAATCATATATGAGTGCAGATGGGATTGAACTCGGATCTATAGATCGCGAGTCAATCGCATCGAGCGGCAAACTGGATGTCTCTATTTCGGATAATAGAAAACAAAAAAATAACAGGACAAGAAGCAAAAAGGTAAGAAATACAAAAAAATAACATAGAAGGTAAAGAGCACATTGTAAAGAGACCTTAAAATATTCCATAAACATCGAAAAACTCTTTCACAAAACAAAGTTCATTCTCTTCTCATGGAATAACTTTCTTATTTTTTAGATTCATTTCTCTCTTCTCTTTTCAATGCGATTTCATGGCGATAAATTCAAATCATTTAAAAGTATACTGCTTAAAAGCACTCATAATCCATAGTCGGCAAATATGAACAGTATATTCTTCATCCGGTCGAACCTATCGCGTCAGAGATTCTCGGTCATTGGATACCTCTGGTTATCCTACGGATGGTGGTGCTGCATCGCATCCACCCCCGAGAACGCAGCCCGCCGAACTTGCGTCGAACAGAACAGGGTAAGTGCGAGAAGGAGATGCAAGGAGAAAGAAGTAGGAAAGAAGAAGATTCCGCTCGCGGAGGGCACATGAAAATATTTCTCGGAATACCGAAAACCGAAACACGAGCTGGCCAAAGCTCTCTTCCTTCTCTTCATCCTCAAGAAGGGACGCCGGCGGCTCTCTGTGTGACATTGGAGATCATCATCATCATTTCGCGATGACTGCCTACTCCTCTCCTCCACCCACTTCCTCCAATATTTTTCCATTTTTTTATGTCGTTTGCTTGTCTTGTGCGTCTATCTATATACATATCCGCGCGCGAGAACATGCAAATTGCTGTGTTTTACATGCGTACGTGATGTGTGATGCAGATTCTTTTTCAAGCATTACGATTCGTGTGTTTCGTTTATCGATCGATCTGCTGAAAAAAGGAATTTTGCGGTCGATATTATCATTCAATCGTGTGCTAGATTCGACTGTGGCGCTGAATTTCCTGGGAACTAGTCGGAATTTCAGGTTCATTTGTTCGTCTTTTGAGATCAACGAGCACTTTGGGAGGTATTGTCGGCGAGGCATCGTTCGAAAAATCCATATATTCTTAAAGAATTTTAGAGAAACGTTGCACTTCAGTCAGTTTCTTCTTCATGCCTACCTGAACATTCCCACAGGTTAAGAATTTCTAGTTGAATGGCGGGAGTATTGAGACAGTGACCTGGTCCATGGGTAAATATATTCAAGGCTTTCGAAGAATTGTCGTCTCTACACACTTCACGGTGTGTCAAGATCGAAACAGGTCGTGTACATCGCGTAAGAATAATCTTCCACGAGCAAGCGGCTCTCATCACTTATCGCGACGCCATTAACTACTTTAATTAATTTTATATTACTGAAAAACATGTTCTGATTGAATCAACATAAAGATCCAACAAAAATGTTACTTTGAGAAACTTGCTAGAAATTCTGTTTAATCATCAAAATGCTATTCTTGTTGAACCTTTTTGTAAGTTTAATTAAAACATTTCAATAAAAAAAAGTGCAGTTATAGCGAAAATTATCTAAATACGAAAAATAGCTAATTGATAAATTTCTAGCAAGTACTGCGATATTGGATATGTATTGCATAATATAATCATATAGATGACAGAGATAGAATTATTTGATACATAATTGTATGATACATAATTTTCTATCAGATACAAAAAACAGCTATAATTTTAGCTGGGGCAGCAAAATATTTTTTTGCGTGTTATTCTTAATGTATAATATATAACATTATAATTCAATCGTAGATTTGCAACAAATATATAATCCTTACAGAAATTTAATACTGATCAATTTATTACTGAAAGACATTATTAACTAATTGTTCTTTTTAAGTATTAAAAGCTGTTGTTTAGTTTTTAATACTCCTAATAAGTAATTAATTATTGTTTTTCAGTAATAAATTAGTCAGTATTAAATTGGCTAGTATATTACATCTTTGTAAGGGTAAATATCCATAAAATTCATGAAAAATATTATTCACTTTAGCGATGTAATAAATGAAAAAATAAAAGAATGTAATTTATAAAAATTAATTTAAATTAATTAAAATTTTTAATATGTGATACACAACTATCAAGATTTTATTTTTAATTTTATATCATCCACTTTACAATATACAATATACGTTTTACATTGTATCATTTTATATAATTTTATCTGAACCTTATACTGAGTTATTATCATTTTTCTGCATACGTGAACCTGAGGTCTCAATCTTTATGAGACCATCCAGCATATCAACTGGCCATGGTAAAATGTATGGGAGATAATCAAAAGTTCCCACGCGTGCAGATCGCATAGCGAAAACTCATCGTGTTTCCACGCTAGAATTTAGCCGAAACGTACGTGTATGTACGTGCATTAATGTAAAATATATTTTAAGACACTAAGATCTGTTAGTTATTTAAGTGCACCAATTACAGCGCCGATTTATTTATAATTTATAAAAGCTTTAAATTCCCCAAGGAATTTAAAGAGCAATTTAAAAGACCGACATTTAAATGGCTATTATTGTTCTTGCATCTGAAGTGCATTCGCTTTGTACGCTCACATATTGTAAGCATCATTTTATCCTTGTTATTTATATTAAATAAATATTATAAACAAGGACAAATGATGCTTAAGTCTATCCTATTGCACAAGCGTAGTCATATGTAAATGGTTGTAGTTATAAGAATTGACCAATCTCAGTCGGACATGAAGAAAATATTCAGCTGTGATCAATTTTTGATTGGTCAATTTTTACAAATACAGCCACTTACAATTACACTTATGCAATTGTAGAATGGGCTTTACAAGCGCTGCGAGCACCAAAGCGAACGCACTCCTGGAAGGCGTACAAAAAACCGGTTTATAAATATCCATTCGATTGCACCGAATGAATTAGACTTTACGGGTTTTTAAATTGCCGCCATCATTTTTAAAGACCGTTCAGTCATGTCTGCAGCCGTAATTGTATACGCGCGCGACCCATTTTCTTCCAGTACGCCGTACGCACTATCGCTGACTTACGATTATTGGTCGCTATGATACAAACAACGGTCCGTACGGTCGTAACACGGAGATACGCCCGCTTGGGCTTACCTGCCCAGTGTGCGATAAACGTAGTACGTCGCAAGCGATAAGACGCTTTCACAGTCTAACACTCCTACGGCCAGGTGACAATCACCCGTTGCGAGTGTTACTATAGTTCTTGCGCTTCCAAGCGCGAGTATGAGGACCGATAGCGCTATTTGTTGTGCGCAACCGGCGAGAAGGAAGCAGGCCGACTATGAAACCGCCAAGAGCGTGAGAAACCGTGCCAGCGGCTATAAAAATCAAATGAGTTGAAAAGAAAAGTCACAAATATTCTTCTATATATTTTTCTTATTTATACACGGAAACAATGCTGATTTTGCTGAAGTATTTAAAATATAACAAGAATTTAGATTATACTGAAAAAATTTACTAAATTTTTAAAATAAATATTTTTGTTTGAATAGTAATTAAATATTTATACTAATTAAATATTTACTAAATTAAAAAAATATGTATATATGGTACAAGAACTATTAATTTGATTTAACTATCATTTTTATTGAGCAAATATTTATTTACTATAAATGAATATTTAGTTATTACTATTGAGAAAAATAATGTAATAAGCTCTTTAGTAAATTTTTTTTCAATTAACATATCTGAAAATAATTTTATTGAACTATCAAAATATAATAGAAAACTCAAGCAATGCTGCAGAAAATTTTGATACTCTAGCAACTAATTTAAGCATTCTACGTATTTATCTTGATGGTCTAACATAATATTATTTTCAGGTTTATCTAATTAAATTTAGATCTAACTATCTAAATTTTTAATTTTAAATACTTTAACAAAACCGTTCTTTTCGTGTATCAGTTCTGAATAAAAATACAAAAACGATTATAATATCACGAATAGTAATGTAAAGAGAAATTCTCTTTTTTCTTCGAATAAACGCTCGGTTTAGTAAAATATAATGTTGGATATCACGGATCGAAGTACCGAGTACCAAACTCGTATGAAAATACGAGCAACATGATTAGCAACACTTAGCTTAGGCTACCGCGAAGTGCGTGACGAAACGTTGCGTCAAGGTAAAATGAATTCTCCTTTGGCAAATCGATCTTGGAAAAGTACCTACATCTCTCGGGTCCGAAACGCACCACCTCTCGATGGGCTTCGGGATCGGCATGTATTCGGTTACCGCGCTTCGTCTGTGAAATCCTGTTTGATCCCACGGTCCGGCTGGAAGGAAGAAGGCCTCCCCGATTCGTATGTGATAAACGAAAAAACTTGCCGCGTAACTGCAGCATCTACGTGACACCCTGCTAAAGAGATTATCGGATTCCTCTCCGACTCTCTCTGCTCATTGCCTTCGCTCTCTGCCCCAAGCATCCAAATACCGGCGAAATGAATGGATATCACTGCCATGGTCCGAACTTCGCATAAGCGGTCGCGCTGAGAAGTTCGACATGCGATCGAGGGAAGTCCGAGAAATACCGCAGTGAGGAATAAAGGGACGGAAATAACGAAAATGGTCCGGTCGTATCTGAGCATTCCGTCGGATGTTCGCATGCATTCTGAATTTACAAAAAAAAAATATTTAAGTATACATATATATATAAAGGATTTTTTAACATATCTTTTGCAAAACTAGCTTATAGTATCTATTAAATCGAAATTAATAAATAATCCTCCCGAAAAGAAATATTAATAAAATAAAACTGATATTTTAAATATAACAAAAATAAAAACTATTAGTCTAAAGATATAAATTTCTAATCTAATACATGTCACTTATTATATACGCTATACTTGTGTATATCATTGAAATATTAATATTATATAAATAATTTGTATAAAGATAACTCGTGTATTAACGCGAAAATATCAGTAACTTTTTTCAAGTACTTATTTCTGAAATGCCTTCGGACTCGCTTTTCGCTCGTGCTGAAAATGGGGCGGTGTCCAGAATCAGAGATCCTGCATGGCGATCCCTTTTTCCTCGGGCTCGCGTCTCGGGCCCTACGGCCCGTTCGCACGACGCAGGATTCCGAAGCGTGCGTGAACGTCCGGGCCCCCCCGCATCGCCGGATTCCTGCGTCGGATGCACCGGCGTACCGCATCGAAACAATCACCGTTGCATTCGGAGCACACATCCTGCCATCGCGATTCCGCAATTAAATTAATGGTCAATGGTGGCGGCCTTGCGACGTATATCCCGCGACGATCGATAACCTGAGAAACTCCTCGCCGCGTATCGTTACCGATATCATTATTCATTCAGTCTTGGACCTGTCGATGCTCTGTCAGTTTAGACATGCTCTAAAGAAACAAAGTATCGAAACTGTAGTGCTATTAAATTTTCGAGACGCAGGAGATTGATGCTTTCCTTTTTTTTCGTCTCTATTTTAATATAGACATTTTGTAAAATTATTAAAGTAAGATTATTAAAATAATCTTTTTAATATTTCATCTCTTTTTATAAATATGAATAAATGTGAACTATCACACATATGGAAAAAAACGATTTTGCTGAATTATTAAAAAATTTAGTTAGATATAAATCTAAAAATAATTTTATATAACTAAAATAATTATGTAGAAAAAATTCAAATATGATGAGCAATATTGCAAAAAATTTGATATTCTAACACTCAGTTTAAGTATAGTAAGTGTTTATATAATTATTTTAACAGTCCAATAAATTACTTTTGTTTAGATGTATTCAAATTTTTAGGTACTTTTGCGAAATTTTTTCCGTGTACAGAAAACATTTTTGTTTTTGACAAATTCATGAAACATGGAACTCGATATTTGCATTTAAAAAAACATTATACCAATTTAAGAATTCCACTACAACAATTTGGAACTCTCAATGATTCTTCCTAACAGGTCTGAATAATTAAAATTTCAACATGACAATTACACGCGGAAGTTTATTTACGTGATAAGAATTCAACAGTAAATGATAAACATGAAAACTGGATTAACGAGGAAAGGCGACATTAAGAGAGAGATTGACACTAACTCGTCCTAATTACTTTCGCTATTACCAGAGACTTAGTAATCATTTTCGATTATGCGGTATTAGCAACGTGCCAAGTAGTTAGTTTAGTGTTTTTCGTAGTGGATTTTTTTCTAGCGATTCAGGAATTGCGAGGAGCAGGAGCGACCGGTTTAACCAGACCGGCTGCGACTGATTTCTAAATTGATCCTTTTGGTGTCCCGAGCTCTTTAAACGCAACGGGTCCAGTTTCCACTTCGGGTCCGCTCGTGGGCTACAACGAAGGATCGAGCAATTATCGAACATGCCGAGATGCGAGATCCTCTCTCGGAAATTGCCAGGAAGATTTAGCACTGATCCTATAGTTGAAAATATGTTTTAAATCATCGAATTGTTAATATAATTATTAATATAATTGTTATTGATAATTAATGATTGTTATTGATAATCAGTAATTTTTATTGATAGTTAATAACCATAATAACTACTCAATCAACATTTTTGATATTTAAAGACCATATATTTGCTGAAGTTTTAGATTAAATCTACTATTTACAACACATTTAATTTTTAATTGCTATTTATTTACAATGTAAATAATGTAACATAGAGAATAAACCATTATTCCCGATACAAAGCGTTCTAAAAGATGCATATCTCGAATTTGAAATACGAAAAAATGAAATTAAAAGAATTTAAATTAAATAATTTTTTTCAATTAATTGAAAATGGAAGGATTTTAGCAAATTAAGTTTCTCTCTTGCTCTCTTTCTTTTCCTTTAAAAATAGATTAAATTTGAATAAGAAAAAAATTCTCAAATTCTGAAAAATTTTAAATAGTATTTCCTTAGTCTAAAAATTCATAGTTCAAGAAATTCATAACAAGTATTATTTAGATACAAGTATAGTAATTAAGTTAAATAATTGACAGTTCTCACCAACACCTCGACGTTATACTTCAAAATTCGCCAGTTCTTTACCCCCCGGTTGTTGATTAACGATCCATGGGAGGCGCGGGTATTCGGGTACAATGAACCCCCATTAAATTGCTAACATTGTACGGCAGCGTCCGAAAAGGATTATTGAGTTCGCCGCGGACAAGATTGATCCCCGACCGGGCGAAGCATCCTTTTGGTAAAAAGCCGCGCGAAAAAGCAGCATTACCTGCGCAAACGCGCGCACTGTAATGATAGCCGTCGAACCAATACACTTCCTAGCAATTTTCCAGCAAAGCAGATAATGTTGTTTGGATCAAAGGTATCCGATATCCACTTTAGAACTGATAACATTACCGTGCGTCTTGGGAGATTTTTTTCGACCACACAATTAGAATCAATTTAAAACAAATGCAGTATTGAAAAATCGATCCGGATTCTTATATAAAAACTTTCATTATTATTATATTTATTAAAACTTATTATAAATTGTCGAGCATTTCCAATTTCACGCTTGAGATTTGATTAGCACTTCTTTTGCTATTACGATTTTATATCAAAAAGCTTTATTTATTAAATCTTTTTAAAGAATCACATAATTGTTTGGAATAGATAATAAAAAATAATTAAAAATCAATAACTGTAAACATTAATATCTAAAAAGGTAATTATATTTTAGAAATGTTTTATAAATATTTTCTGGAACTTTGGAATATTTTCAAAAAACAAGATACGTATAAAGTATAACAAATGTTTGTATGTATAAAGTATAACAAAAGTATAGAAATATTTGTAGCAATCAATCAATTATTAACAACATAGAATATCTCTGAGAATATACTATTGATGATTTGATAGAACATTCTCTGAAACTTTCCTAGAATTAGGAGAATAGTCTCAAATGAACATGTTATGAATATGTATATTTCTAGAATGTCTCTTGTATTTTTTAAGAATATTCCAAAGTTCTCAAAAAATAATCGTAGAACATTTCTAGGATATAATTCTACTGTCTGGGTATATAAATATGTCAATATAACTCATATAAATATAACTCATATCGTTCCAATTTTAGTATTATATGAACTACCGAAAGCAAGTACAACTTCACATGAGGATATCTATCAGTTATTATACGTTGCACTTTGCAAAACATTTTGACGCAGCAAGACACGCCCGTTTTCTTCGCTGAAAAAGTTGACATGTTTTGGCGATGGTACCCGCAAGGCGACTTTAAGAATAAAGTTAGAAGGGATGCCTAACGGTATCGAATCGTAAATATGCGCCGCTTCGCGAGGGATGTGTGATGAAATTCTACCGAGACGAAACTTCGAGATCGAGTCTCCCTCGCAGCGCCTCGGGACTGCATGATAATTTCGCGCCTTTACGTCATACAGTGATAAAAATATAAACTGAGAGAGAATGGCGTGGCACCATAACCTTGATTTTTTTTCATCAAGTTGTTATAGAATACTGTTTCAAAGTGTTCTCCACAGAGAACTTAAAGCATCTGACTTATCATTACTCGATGAATTAAAGACTTATTAAAACTTACGACATCTATAATAATTGAAAATAATTCAGAATTAAAAGGAAAGGAAGAAGTTTTCTAATAATATT
>Ga0157364_1004765_pt1 | contig 13645 bp, 3 predicted proteins | sample AttsexASBM2_FD_111476 | JGI IMG/M metagenome (GOLD analysis project Ga0157364, IMG submission 111476) | Fungus gardens microbial communities from leaf cutter ant in Ribeirão Preto, State of São Paulo, Brazil - Atta sexdens ASBM2 | ecosystem: Host-associated > Fungi > Mycelium > Unclassified ... | reverse complement strand
TATGAATATTATTAAATACCAAGATTCACTTCGACCGAATATAGAATTCTTATTCTTAAATTGCGATATTTTTTTTTAAAGAAGAAAATATACAATATTATTTATATTAGTAATCACTATGAAAGGTTTAATATGAATTTTCATAATTTAAATAATAATTAATATTTCTTTAATATTTCAAGAGAGAGAATTTCATCTCAATCCTATGAGTATATAATACCGTCGCTACGTAGCTTTAAGTTTCCGGGGTTGTGACGCGTATATAGTGCGGCTGTGTAGTGGTTGGCTTGATTCCCGCGCGGGGCGGATAGGTGAGGGAACTTTCCTCATTACAAGAATACTTTTAAAACGGTTTGGCTGATAAACGAATGAACTTTCAGTGTTCCTTATCGGCAATCCCGATGCTTGCTATCAAGGAAGAGTTGAAAGCGATCGCGAGCGTGCAGTTGCGACGGAACGGGCTGCCTTTAATTTCCTTCCTGCTGTTGCTGTAGAGTCTCATTGCGAATAAAAATATTCTTATTACTGCAAAAATGATTTTTCTTCTTTTTTAACAAGCGATGTTTATGACGATTCTTATAATCGTTATTTCATTTTATTTCGTTATTTAGTACGCTCTTCAATTAATTGTAATTCTGCAATATCGCGGGTTTAAACGCAGCTTCTGTCCTCTCGCGTTCTATATCATTCATTCTCGCAAGATATATCTGGTATGTAACAGCACAAGTCACCGATCGCGGGTGGCAATTCCCGGCCGACAGATAAAGAATGTGTCGGCATGGCATGCTGTAACCCGGAGTATTTCCCAATTAAGCTCCTGCGCGTCCCACAGCAGTGTCAGCTCGACTTGTGTGCCACGTGTGTGCACCTTCCGCACAAGTAGATGCCATTTACTTGCCACTGTACAAAGTCTTTTCTACCTAGACCTAGCAATCCCCACACAGTCGCGGCTTAATAGCTTCCCGCGGGAATGCCAGAGCCATCGGTTATCTAACTCGTGTCTAACAAGACTGATGATGATGATCGAGTCAGGCAAGATGACGTAAGAGGAAATTAAGTACGGAGGAGGCCCAACGCAAGTCGGACGTGCTACTCCAATTTGCATTTCGTTCTAAGTTTTAATTGGTTTTAATCCTTTGACTACACCCACTAGCTTCGTACAAACTTTTAACCCTTTCCGCTGGAAAGCCAAATAGGCCCACGCCGCTCGCACATACTTCAACAGTTTCTCTTGTAAAGCCGATATACCATAATATCGTACATTTGAGCTAAAAATAATTAGAAACGGTGTAGTTCATTGGATAATTTAGACATCAGGAATCTAGAATGAATAGGGTTACTATCTGAATCACAAGAAAGAATATGTATGTACATTTTTTAAAAAAAGATGATCAGTAGGATGAAACAGTTGGAAGAGATATGATTTTTGTATGTATTAAATGTAAATATTTAAAAAAACAAAATTTCTAAAATATAATTTTTATAATAATTCTTATTTAATAATTCTTATTAATATAATTTTATAAATCTATGTAGCCTGATTTCATCCACTGCTAGATATCGGTCTCTTCCAACTTTTTCCACATCATCTTTGGAAAGAAAGAGTTTGGCATTAAAACTTGCTACACTTACCATGCGAGTAGATATATATCTCCATTAATATATAATTTTATAAATATAAAATTTTAATTAAAGACCAAAAGTTTTACGACAAATCTCAAACAGAGTACTTGTTGAGTACTCAAACAGAGTATTCTTAAAAGAGTATGCGGCTAGTTAGGGTTACGGAATAACCTAAGAACGAGCTATTTTCCATAATATATATTATAATGTGGATTAAGCTTGAAAGCTTCATCGCGAATCAGCTACTTCTCTTAATTCTTAGGAAACTTCTTAATTGACTACAAGTATTTTGAGCAATAAAGTCCACGTATTCGACAACAGCAAAACTCATTGTTCAGCCTAACAATCCGTACATGTGTGTATAACCTTATCTGGAGTTAGTTGAAACCGAAAGACGGACGTCGGAAGGCTTTAGGATCTTTGTCTTTCCGGCTGCTCGAAGACACCGCGAAGTTCTCGTAACTTCGCGCCGATTGAGGCAAACTCTACTACTCGATAACTTCCACAGTCAAAGACTGGCACACGTACACATACTCTCTCGTTCTTCTCTCTTACACGCACAACTTCTGTCATATTGGATTCGCTGTTACACGTCGGTGAGCCGTAGATAGGTCCTTTTCGTGGGACCTAGGATTACAGCAAGCACTCTGGATTACTAGGTTTGGCGGTATCAGAAATGTCATATCCTTGGAAATTGGTTTCTCCGAGACGTATTACGTGGAATCAGCCTAATTATGTTTCTGAGAGTATTAAGATGTTTACGGTGGATTTCATCTCGATAAGGGATGTAAATAAAAAATAATTGGCATGGCAACGTGATGTCTCTGATCGAAATTCAGAGGAAGGCTTTGTAACGAGGAATCTCCTAATAATTAAATTTTACTGCTGTTGATTAACAGGCAACCGCGTTATTACATTTAGGAAATGTAATTACTTATTTACGTCCCTAACAAACAGGGAAGTGCTCGGAGCTGTATACTCAGTACAACTCTATACAATCATTCACAACTAAAATATTTAATGTTCTATTTGATATTTCATATAAAATATATAAATATATAAATAGTCTCAAAATTTAACGGCCAAATTGCGATATATCTATAAGTAGAAATAACAAAAAATGTTATATGAAGTTTAGCTAGAAATGTTTCATTATAAAGTTATAAACAAACATTCAAACAAAATATGAAATACGAAACAATGGATTTTCAATTGCACAAACGAAATGAAAATCTACATATCGTACATGGAAAGTTCGAATGTTTATTTCATGTGTACAGGGTGTCCCACTCTGTATATACTTTTTAAAAATAATGAATTGATACAACTAGTATTTATATATACATACAAATCTTGCAATCATTGTGGTATAAAGCCAATATGTTTAGTTTATTGGCTATATAATATAATGCTTTAAAGTAACATGCTATATTTGAATCAGACGATGAAATATATGTGCATAAAGAATAAGCAAATTTGTATGTCTATAAATACTAACGAGAGAAAAATTCTTCATCATTATTGTAAAAAATATTTAAAAGTTTTCTTCAAGATAATATATTGTTTTCCTTTATAAAAATTTTCAAAAAGAAGTTTTCCAATATTTAAGAAAAAATGCATTAAGATTAAGAAGATTTTAATAACATTTTCGTAATAATAATTTTTCAAATCAGTTCTCTTTTATTTTTTAATAATTTAATACATCAGATTTACCTAAACGATTAAATAATCGTTTCTCTTCAATCGTGTTTAAAAATGGAAAGATTGATGATATGCTTACACAATTAAATACTATGCAATATAACCATTGTCCAATATATTGAACATTTTGTGGTCTGTTCCCTGGAGAACGAAAATTATCTTGAAATTACTCCACTGAGTGTACTCCAATAGCTATGATAATTGATATTCGATGCATGTCGAGGCTCCTCTGTCACATTATCTCATAGGACATACATTACTTCTCATACATATATTGTTACTATAAATAATCTACTGCTTTCGAACACTATACCACATAAACAACTTTCATTATCCAACTCATGCATAATCCTAATTACTTGTTTAAAGATAAATGGCACTTCTGTAACGTTCACAAGATTACATCTGTACTAATTTAAAAGCAAGTTTATTTCTTCTTTCATTTGCAAATGGTTTAATTCTATATTAAGAAAATTAACAATTTTAATTTTATTACGAGATATTAAAAAAATCATTCAGCATTTACATGATAGATTAATACATACTATACTGAATAAAAAAACCTTAGTGAACATAGCAGAGATCGATATTCTACAATTGCTTTTAGAGTTCTAGCTGCAATTTTTTTCAATTTCGATTTTTTTTTTAGTATAAAACATGCATTTAATGTTTTTACCTGATTAAATGAATAATTTTCAAAATAAAATTTGTTATATGTAAAAATTATGTAATAAATAAAAATGGTTACACATATTAACTATTTTTTGTCATTTTTTGTTACAGATCACATGGGTGAGACGGAGGGACAGACAATTGTTAACTGTCGGTACTAGCACACACTCCATTGACAAGAGATTTGTCGTCAGACACTCGAGCACCGACTGGCAACTCACAATACGCACCGTAACGGTGGACGATGCCGGCATCTATGAATGTCAGGTAATTTAGCGAATGTTTTATTCATATATTTTTTTTTAATTTTAAGAATATTTAACTGTGATGATCCAGTTTTTATTTAATATATTTTTACTCATATTTCTGTAATTTAATACTAAGATTACGTTAAACTTTATTGTATATCAATTTTATCTTTCATGAATTCCTTTTTTTTAGTTTTGTATATATATATATATATAAAAGAAAGAAGTCGTACATAACTATATAAGTGAGATAATATCTATTTTCATAGTTCACATCATCAAGCTTTCATAATAATGAAAACACACATCAATATAGACTTAAATAATAAGTCTAAGGTAGATCTCATTGCGAAATAATTAAAGTGATGCTTTCTTTAAAACGAAATTGAAAGAGTTATTTTCAGTATCAATTGAATGATTGTTTCAAGTCATACCTGATTAATTGAATAATTTCTAATGTACACTTTGTTAAAGATTTTGCATGTCTAAAATGTCAGCTGAAATGCTAAAGCGGTCGCTCACAAACTGTTTCAAGTCATCGCGGTGATTAGCCGTAGTTTTAGCCCCCCTGTTGGATTCTCTAAAGGACAATCAACATTGCTTTGATTATGTGAATACAATTTATAGTATACATTACAGCATAAAGCGTGGCTTGTTATAATTTAAAATTGGTCATTGTTTTCGAAAATGCTCAAGTTACGGTATAACCTGATTTCTTAACATCATTTTGTATATTGTATAATATATTTATATTATTATTCCAACTAATGTATAACTGTGTTTGTGTATAAACTCATTTATTTTAGATAATTTAAAGATAAATTTATATAAAAACGATTTTTATTCGTAATATCAAATAAATTTACAGATTGACAATAGGAAATTACTAATTATCTTATAACGAATGAATCCTTTCTAATAAATATTGAAGTAGTTTATAAATATATATTTTTTACTATATGCTAATAGAAATGACAGATTTCTGCTAGTATAGTATTTAAATTTATTTTATTCATTTTTATCACAAAATAATAGCTATTTTAGTTTTTAATATTTTTCTGATTATTATCTGAATGTTTCAGCTTTTTTGAATTTGTGTCTTTCATATATATACTACGAAAAGTTAAAGATATTGTTACATTATGGTTGCAGGTAACGTCACATCCGGTACAGCGAAACTTTGCCCGTCTCAAGATTACGGAGGCATATTCGATAATACCAGGTGCACCTGATCTGCACGTGAAGCAAGGTTCGAACCTCCGTTTGGAATGCCAACTTATGGCGGCCACGGAAAAGCCCCTTTATGTCTTCTGGTATCGTCAAGGTCGTATGATAAATTACGACGAGGAGCCCGGCGTTGATGTCAAGCTCACGTCAAGCGGCTCCATTTTGACGGTGAACAAAACGAAGCTTACGCACGAAGGGAACTATACGTGCGTACCTAGCAACGCCAAAGCGGCGTTTGTCATGGTTCACGTGATCGAAGGTAAGAAACATGAAGCTATTCCTTCATTAATTTTAGTCAAATTTAGTCTTGTCGACAATTGTAGGATAATTGAGAGAGGTTAATTAAAAGAAATGTATGAATGCGAAACTAATCCAATAAAATGTTATTTCGGGCCAATTAGTATCGACGAATATATCTAATATACGTTTAATATAACAATTTAAATTTTTACTTGATAAGAAAGGCGCGCTGCATCATGAATTTAATCTATTTAATGGAAGCTCATTTATTTATCCTTCAGCATAGAGGTAACGATTCAATAAAAAATACTGGATAAATATTATCTGATAATATAAAAATCTTTTTTGCAAATTGCATAACAGCTACATATATTAAAGAATCAAAGTTTCCAAAAAAGTGCAGATCTATCTTTTTGTATTTTTCACGTTATCAATATAAAGCAAAACAAGTGACTAATGCTTATTAATGCTTATTTGCATACACAAGTAGTCTGCAAATAGTTGCTATTTATGATGAAAAAAATCTAATGACGATATTTACGATGTCTATAAGTTAGATGCATATTCGTACATAAAATAATATAAACGATTGCTACAAACGTATCGTGAAATTATATTGTAAGAACATTCATAGAGAGAATATGGAACGTTAAAGCTCCTATTCATTTATTACTATTATGTCAGATTGTGATGTCAAAAGCAAGAAAATATACAATAAAAATTCTTACAAAATGAATTCAAATAGAATCTTTTTTTAATACATTTACGATTATTGAAGAACTCATAAAATATGTCCACCATCTTTTTGTTTCGGAAAATATCATTTTATCAAAATATATTTTTATTTTAATAATTTCAATATATTTTTTTGTAAGAATTTTTATAGCGTATCTTCTTACTTCTGGCGTCATAATCTGAAATAGTAGTGATAAGTAAATAAGAAAGTAGCCACACGGCAGTGTCTCGCTACGCGTAGCTTAGCGCCAAGCTATCAGCGTCTCTAGATTTTAAATGAAACAAAATTATTTGTTAATAAACTATTTTGACTTTGCGGACAAAAAAATATTCAGCGTAATATAAAGAAAATACATCCTTTTATATTTAATGTTTAATGCAAATGTTAAAAGTTAGTAGTAATACTACATATTGATATATATATATATATATATATATACAATACATTATGGAGGGAATCTCTGATGTTTCTCGGTGATTAAACTTTATTGATTACTCTTTAAATTCCACTATTGTAAAAATCTAATTTTAGAAAGATTTCTACAGCATAAACAGCTTACGGATTGTGTCAGTAGGCCGAATTCACGGATTAAAACGCGATGGTAATTAACTCGCTCTAGTTACTTCTGGGAAGAAGAGATCAGCCACTGATCAGCCGGGAAGAACTTCCACGAAACTTGAATATTCATTAGAGTAAATGTCGAACAATTAAACGGCTCGTAGAGAGCTCGTTACGATCGGATTTAGCGCGGCTCTCGCAGACGCATTCATCCCGCAATCCCGCATAACTCGCCCACGATAACAGAAGGACGCTTCAAAATTGTACCACCGTCTCTCTAACGACGAAACTTTTACAAAACCTCTAAGTTTGTTTCGTGAAGACAAAGTTCGAACGCAATTTTTTGAAAGTACAGTGTATAACTTCGTGTCGGTTTTACTTACATTTTAACGCGCTTAGCAACTACGTAACAACGCGATAGTGTCCGTGGGGCATTATCAAACTTATCTATTATTTCCTCCTTACATAAAACAATATCCTTCTCTTACACAATTTTGTTTAATCTTTTTTTTTTTTTCATATTCGTGACATGACTTCGACATCGCCAATCGTCAAAAGTATTCCTAGGCATTAGTGCTGATTGCAAGTTTCTTTACATTACAAGTTTAATTTTAATCTTTCTTTAATCAAATACACTTATTCTTATAAAAAATTAGAAATAATATTAATAGGTTAAAAGAAAATACAGTTGCTAAAGATTGATTCTATATAACAGATAAAAAAATTTATTGGAAACTACGATATATGTATAAAGAATTGCAAAAAAGATGAATTATAAAAAATAATATAAAAATAAATTATAAAATATAATTCCTTTTTCGTAAAGTTTAGTAAAAAAAATCATAAAAAATACTGTTTACTGAAATTTATTCGAATTAAATTTTAGTATATGAAAAAGTGGCTTACTTTAAGATAATTTAAGGAGACAAAAAAAGAGAACTGCCTTAGAAAACTTGAAAAGTTCGACAGATATTCATTCACTGTTTGCCATGTCGCTTCTGATGCTGTAGCACATAACAACTTGGGAGTGTCACGTACTTACGTAACCAGATTGTCGAGCGGTATTTGCTACAATAAGAAATGTGAAATAATCCGCGTTTCATCTTATATCTCAACTAAAAATGTCGGATGACTCCCTAAGATCGTTTAAAACGTTATTTTTGTACTCTCGAGAGCGGGCTTTACTGCTTCATATGAAAAGAATACTTTTTCATTTTTCTCTAGAATTTCTGCTCCAGTTTACACATGTATATCATCATTAAAATATCTTCTATTATCAGAAAGGTAGAATAAAGATATATGAATATTTTAATTTTTGTTCACTATTAGTCTGATTTATTCCGCTCTTATTTATCTAGTTATTATTTCCAGAATTTATATACGTATATAAAGAAAATTTGTTATATATATCTCATACTTTTTTATTAAAAACAAATTACCATTCTTGAGAAAATAACGATTTGCATTAAAAATATTCATATTCCTCGAGGGATGTGTGCTTATAAAATATAACATGTTGAGACGTGTTTAGCAAATAATATATAAGATATATCAAAAATAAAAACAAAGTTGATAATGAGATTCTAGTGTATAGCCCACAATTTTCCAGCATATTCCTTAATTAAAAATCCCTAAGATGCGAAAACTTTTGTTGGGACCATAATTGATTCTGCAAACAAACGTAAACGTATCATAGTTTTATTTCAAGCGTTTTACTGGATGTAAATTCAACAAGCCCTTTACGAGTGGACGAGATAATTTAAAATTAAGCAGCCCACTCAGGTTTGTATCCCTGCCACCCCTTTTTACTGCGTATGAAACGTAGTTTTCTAATCTCGTTGCAGAGGAGGAGAAACCAGCGGCAATGCACGGGGGCGACAGAAGGAATCTCAGCCCGGCAATTTTGGCGAGCAACTTTCTCGTGTCCCTCCTGGCGGCCGTCAGCTGGAGGATACCGAGTTTCACGAGCCTTTACCCGACGTGAATTACCGCCGTCCCGGCGGCATTCTTCGGCCCGTGTGTCCTCCGCGACTTGACGGCGGGCCCGGTGAGGAAACAAGTTCTCGAAATCGTTGTTCTGCTGCCTGGTGTCGGCACGAGTTCCACTCACTTCTAACCTAGGAAGAAAAACTCCGGTGTGTCGAGGATGATTGTGCGCGTGATACTACGAACTTGGTTTATCTTACGTGTGTCTCTTTTACGTATACTATAGATAGACACTATTCGGGATTGACAGCCGCGTGTGTTGGGTGCCCGATGGTGTCTTGTAGCTCAAAGACAGAAAGTCATTGGCGAGTCCGTTTGTCTCGGTACGGTGCACACTTGTAAAGCTCTTCGCACCTTATCTTCCATTTGGGACCGTTCTCGCGCGAGTGCCGCGTAAATGTGTTTGCCGGGACGACTGTACTTTATTTTGGAATTGAGCTAGTGATTTACTGTAGGAGATACGTTTTATTCTTAAATTTTTGCGTAATTCTACGTCTCGTTGCGCGCGAAGTTACAATCCAACTTCTTCTGTCCATAAAAATGAGAAACAAGATTTCAACGTGCAAATACAATTCTCTTACTGTACTTAAAGATTTTGTTGTGATGATAAATTGTACAAAACAATTTAAAAAAGTTCTAAAAACTGTAAAAAAAAATCAATAATTTTCATTAATATATCCGGAAATAACAAATTACATCTAACCACGTGGACATAGTAACAAATTACATCTAACCATGTGGACATACCATAGTAACACAGCCACGATAAATTTGATGATGAATTTATCGTAAATGTATTTCTATTTCGGAAATATGTATTATTTGTGTATTTTTATTATTGTTTAAGCTCTGTGCAATATTATTTTCTTCTAATAAAATTAGCAATTACTTCGGATGTAACCATGTAGATCGCAATGAGACCAGAGGATTACGGAACTATGGTACTAAGGTACGTCGTAAGATACGCATTGGTGAAAAAGTCGTGTAAGCGGAAAAAGAGTCCCTGATTTGTTTGGACAGGAAACTCAGTTTTCTCGCAGGAAATTTGTTTCCCGATGGGAACCATTCCGCTCGATATGCGGCTCGTTGATATCTTTCGGTGTGCGTGATTGGTGAGTCGTTTTCTTCGTACGTGCATTCTACATATATACATATATACACGTATATATTCGTTACGTACAAACAAATGTACACGATGAAAGCTCGATTTATCGTTCTTTCAATTAATCGTGGTATCAGTCATATTTTCGAATCCTAAAGTGATTTGTACCGTTTATCGTTTGCCGCATTCGTTGATTACACATGTTTTTGTTTAATCCCTTTCACGATAACGTTTGATCGAGCTTTCATCGTATATACAATACGTTATTGCATAACGTAGAGATTTGCTGCGAAAATTCTGTTTGTCGCGACCAGCAAAACCGAAATAATGATGAATCGTACTCTTCGATTAATGTCCGTTTCTATCGATATAGATGAATTTTAATTTTGGCTTAACTTATTTTTTATCTTTTTCTAGTTCTAAGAAAAAATTAGAAAAAGATAATTTAAACCAAGATTAAAGTTAATCTATATTGCTATAATATAAATCGATTAAATCTGCTATCATAAAGTCATTTTTATTTCATAAATCAAATTCGACAAAAAACAAAACTATCTGAAACATGTTTTAATAAATAAATAAACATAGACTCGAATAAAAAAATATTGCGCGACGGTTGGAATACAGTACAACAATAAAAAAATATATTTCAAACGTGCGAAATCCCGGCTGTAAATCCCGCTCTAGAGTAATCTTGTTGTCTTTTGCCGGTAGCAGAGAGTTAAGTAAATCTTCTTTCGAGCTGGTGTATGTTTCTTCGAAATCGCGACAAGATAAGACAAGCAGATTTCTCGCGACAACTTGATTACACGAGCCTGAGGTGGACGAAGCGACGTTCTTTCCGCGCTATAGCCTTACCTCAATTCCCGTCGACCTCTCGCAATGCCATCGCTATTGCGAAGAGGTTCTTTCTCCGCACCTCGCGATTCTCCGGGTGGGTATACACTGAAGCACTCTCACTGTTTATTTGCCCAGTATATATCTATCTTTAAATAAATGATAAATGCAAACATTCGTTCAACCGAATGAATGTTCGACGTGACTACAGAGAAGAAACGAGGAAATGGCGAACATGAGAGTTTGCTCTCCACATCTTTTTGTGTTACTCTTCTGATGTATACCCACTTTTATACGTCTTCAAGATTGATGAATATTCCAATCTCAGATGGTGTGCGTCATACGAGCGATGCGAGCAATTGAGGCACAAATTACACTCCTTTAATTATTTTTAACGAAAAAAATCGGGACTTACATTATTTTACCGACAGTGGAGACTTTTCCCATTAAACAAAGATATGTTTTGATCTCTTAAAAATGAAGATAAAAATCCAGAAGACAAAGTACTTTTAAAAAGACGGTTGTACATCTTCTGGATGCCTTATACTTCTTTTAGACTTTTTTCCTTCGAATATTTAGCGATATTTCAGATTTTGGAGTGTAAAATAATGGAGGTAAAGAAGGAGATAACTAAATAGTGCACTTCAAAAGGATTCTTGCGTTTCAGCGGTTGCTGGTGTTTCGTGAAAGCTCGATATGCCTGATATTCTGCGATGGGAAATGCGATGAGCGCTCACGGTCTTTAATTATACATCGAGTTTTATGCGCGGCACGCACGATACGTGGCGATGCGGCCGCGGACTCGCGCTCATCAACGTTATTTATCTGAATACGTGGAATCAATGTAAATACTAAACATTCTAACTACGCATTCAATAAAATATTAATCGTGACTATACAATTGTAATAAATTTATTTCCTAAATCTTAGAAAGTATGCTTATTCATTATCTTGAACTCAAAGTAATTTTGATATATATGAATTTTTATTAGTAAGCATTGTGTAATCTTTTAGAGTATAATTTGTGAAAATATTCGAATAAATAACACTAAGAAAGATATAAAAGTTTTATGAATAATTAATTTGATTAAAATAATTTCTTTTAATAAATTTTTCACTTTTAATTATTCTTTTAATTCTTTTTTGCTTATTATGATACTAAAAATTTAACATTATTTAAGATAACTGATCTTTCAGTGAGAAGATTATCTTTAAAGATTATCTTTAAGTGCCTAAAGCTGCTTGAAAATTTTTATAAATATTATATATAATATTTCTTATTTTTTAAAAAGATTCAAGTAAATTTTATATAAGATTTTAAATCATTATTTTTATATAATAATAATATAAATTATATAAATATGTATAAAATGTACAATCGGTTTATTGATTATAATTCTTAGCCATTTTATATTTTTGTATGTATTTTATAATTTAATAAATATTTCTTCTGAATATACACAAAATAAAAAAAGATTTACTTTTACAGAATAGTGTGAAAACAAGAGTAATTTAGCACTTATTTCATCAGCATTCATTGACTTTTTGACAGCTTTATGATGCAGGTAAGAGAAAAATATAGTTTCACTGCATGCGACTAGATGTTTTTGCAGACCACTTAGCATTTCTTCATACAGAAAATAGAATCTTGATGACGGATAATAATTTCTCACGTCGTGACTTACATGCGACCTATTACAATCTATTACGACTTATTTTACGTTAACACGTATGTTCGCGTGTTTAGTCTCTTTAATCATTCATACAACGACATTTATGTAAATGTTACGAGTTCCTATCATGTCTAACAATAAGTTAAACTTTTATTTATTATAAGTTTTAATATTTCTATCGCAGATATATTAATTTATGTAAATATTATTGCTAGTAATTGATTAAATAAAAATTATTGTAACTGTTACAATTATTATTGCTTTACGATAATAGAAAATAAATTTGCATGCTTTTAAACAGTAAATGCATTTTAGTAAACGAAACTACAATCTCATTTAATAAAACTCAAAATTTTTTTAATAACATTATATATAACTAACAATAATAGAAGTATTTGTAATATTTAAGAGAGAAATGAATCAAATCATTTTATTTCCAGGTTTTTAATTATTTTGTATACACTACAAATAAAATAACTATTTTATTATATAACATTCTACAAAAATACGGTAGGTTTTTAAAATTGAACAATTGCACAAATAATATGAAATGTTCGTCAGCTATGTCGCAGTAATCGTGCTGAATTTGAAAGCGAAAACGGACAATGGCAAACGCAACATGGAACGTAACAATCACGGTGAATCTTTTGTCGCAGCGACAAACCGCACATCTACGTATTGGAAACACCTGGTATCTTCGAGGTAACAAATGCGAATCCAGATCTCGGATCCCATTTACATCTAACGTAAAAAGGAATCCACTTAATCGCGTATTGAGTTCGACAGAAATGCAGAACGAAGTTAAGGTCGATGCTAAACAGAATTTGACCCATATGTAAAGTTCTCGAAAAAAAGTGAAAAAAACAACCGATACTCGATAAAAAGTCCTCAATAAAATTCCACTTCCGTTGAATCCGAAATGATAGATGGCAGAACTAGTTACGTTCTATTAATATAATAAGAGATCAATTAGATGACAGATATAATGATCTCGTTTCACGAGAAATAACACACACACACACACACACACACACACACACAC
>Ga0157364_1004764_pt1 | contig 13647 bp, 5 predicted proteins | sample AttsexASBM2_FD_111476 | JGI IMG/M metagenome (GOLD analysis project Ga0157364, IMG submission 111476) | Fungus gardens microbial communities from leaf cutter ant in Ribeirão Preto, State of São Paulo, Brazil - Atta sexdens ASBM2 | ecosystem: Host-associated > Fungi > Mycelium > Unclassified ... | reverse complement strand
GTGTGTGTGTGTGCGCGTGCGTGTGTGTGTGTGTGTGTGTGTGTGTGTGTGTGTGTGTGTGTGTTTTACTCGCTCGGAATATCTAATGCAGCGTTTTCTTTGCGGAATATCGTTGGGCGACGCGTAATTGATTCGCGACACGCACAGGGGATGCGATATGGATCGGTAACAAATATATACAGAAATGTGAGCAAAAATCCAGCGGTCCATTTCACGTAAGGCAAAACCAATTACGATAAATTTCTTTTACCGTCGCGAGGCAGCAGCGAATACTCATGCCGAAATGAAATGTTTAAATGCCTACTAAGAGAGCGCTTAGTGCGAGGTGATGTGCGTTGACGAGTGTACCTATCCGTTGATTCACGCGCGTCCGTATGTGTGACGTACCTGAGAGTCAAATTCCACGTATATAGTATACACGTGGGTGAATATGTGACGATGGTCACCGACACGCACGCGCACGCGAGCGAGGGCAACACATACATACGGATACGCGCGGCGGACCCTCCGCGTTGACGTGTGTGCACGTGTGTGTAACGTGTGGGTTAAAGGTTTGCTCACACGATGCATCGCGGCACACAGTTGAAAGTTTTTAATTAAAAGCTGACAGCGAGATAGTCGTAGGTATCCGCTCTCTTCATTTTGAAAAATGTAATGAAAGCGGGATACATCTCGCGCTCTAGCGCTCCCAAAGTCTTATCTTTTGGCTCGTTACGCTAATTTATGAGACGCTAATTTAATCCGAAGGAACGTAAACGCGACTGAAATATTATATCCCCAACGAGAGAGAAAAATATTTTTGCTCCGGTTAGTACTTTGCTTTGATATCATAAAAAATATATAATCATATACACGTATAATATAATGATTGTATAATAAAACAGAAAATGATTTTTTTATTTTTATTTTATTGCGACTATATTTATATCCTTAGCTGAAACACGTTCCATAAAATGGAACGGCTTAAAAAAATTGATTTTCTTGCGCGCAATATCAATGTTATTTTACAGAATGAACGAATAATGTATTTTTTGTCGTCGCAACGACGTTAGTTACTTTCCGGTTACTTTCTGTCTGCTGGATTCTTGAATCTCGGTATTATCGGACGACGTCATCCCGCGTTTCTTAATCTCCTGACCGCGGTGATTCATGCGATGTGATGAGCGCTTTAAAGCGGTTAGTAAAACTCATTCGCCGCGAATGAAAGAGAAGGGAAGGAGGACACGACGAGGGGGCGTTGCGTGAGGGGGAAAGAGACGGCGCAACGAGTTCTGGAGGAATATCATCGGAAAGCGAGACAGATGGGCAGAAATATAGACACGGTAAGGACAAGGAGAGGAAATGGAGGAGTGAGGGAGAAAGTGGGCGCGGCGCGGAGAGTTTACGGAATAGCTTCGTATATGTATACGTGATTACACGCGGCGAGGGTATACAATGATGGTGGTGAAGGGGGATGGGATAGGAAGGGGAGCATTGCCCTATATCTCATCTTTTTTTTTTTCTTTCTTTTTTCCTTTCAATCTCCCGAGTGCACGGCCACGTTTTTCCGCGTGATACCTGACCGTACGCGCGTGCGGGCATCTCTTTCCGCTCGCGGGATAAGAAAATCTATTTATTCGATTCGCGAGCCTATCGCGCGTACGGTCAGGTATCGTCGAGAAAGGTTAATTATATAATGCGAGCGTCGTTTTGCGCAATCGCGATCGTCTCAAATGTCAGTCGACGTGGGATATTAAATATTTTATGTTCAGCGATTTTTCAATCGTGACGGTAAACGAAGCTTCTCAAGGTAGCGGGGAGTCTGTTATATGAATTGCTCCGATTGCAATTTACAGTTGCTTGTCGTGCGATTCTATTTTTCTTTTTTGTTCTTTCCCGCTCGTGCACGCTCCTCGTTCAGTCGCGTTTATATCGCCGATCGTTTTTCTACCGCCGATGAAAATATTTCGACGGTCGACGTTTATGTCCGTTATGTGTAACGTGACGATTGCGATATGCTTTTTGATGCACCATATGTTACACATCGCGTTGCCGACAGTTCACAGTACGCGTTACATAATGGCTATTAATGATCCCGGAATGATTTATTCGTATCATTCTGATATCGTATGCATTTATTAATTTTGCGCAGCACCAACTCTCACTTGTCACTTCTTTTCATTCGCTCCTCCTTTTTCTCGCATGTTAAATGAACACAATGTGTGTATCGCGAATTCTTGCAATTTCGCGAGATTATATTCTGCATTTTTGTATCATTCCGTTGATCCTGTAAACGAGCGGATAGACGTGGCAATGAATATATACATTGAATATCTGTAATATTTAAGTCTTTTATTGCCATTATTTTCATATATCCGATTATCAAATTTTATTAATTTTATTAATTTACACGAAAAGAACGGACGTTCAAGCTAATTGTTAGAATATCCAAATTTTTGGCAGCATTGCTCTTGTCATGCTCGAGTTTGCTACATAATTATTTTGATGATCCAACAAAATTATTTTCAAATCTAGCTATGTTTTTAAATACTCGAATAAATTCGTTTTTATTTCCTATGCAGGTAACTGACATAAATTTCACAAAAGATACTACAAAATAAGCATAAATTATGTACATTATTTTATTGAGCAATTTTTAAACACTTGGCACTTTTTACTTTATCCAGATTCAATTAATATCATATTATTTTTATTCTCTCGCTCCATATTTATGTCTTTTTTATGACGCTGTCTTTCTCTCTCTCTCTCTCTCTCCCCCCCTCTCTTCCTTTAATCATTCTAGAATTCCGAGTGTTCTTCTTTCTGTTCTGGAACAAGAGGAAAACAGACAACGATCATTACATAAAGCTGCAACAGTTTCAAGCGTAATGTTACAGTATCCCCGACGGAGAAACGGATAATGCATTATTAAGAAAGATAATAATTATCCATTCACATCATACATACATAATATATATAATTATATAGCGATGGAAAAAAATTTCTCAAAATACTTTTGGATTACGTACGCTTTCGAGGTGGGAAGGATATTTTCCGTTCGCTTTATTTTTATACTCGCGTAATTAGCATTTATTCTGTTCCCAAGGGCAAATATCCAAAATGGCAATTGCAGGAGCGAGAGAACGTCCCATTCGTTGTTGACACGATGCGACATAAACGTCCGATTCCACTAGTATATATTCCTCTTATTTTTAAACAATTCGCATCGACATGTGACGGTATGTTATATATCGAGCACACGCACGTGACACGCGTTCGTGTTTGCTTGCATTTCGCGCGCTTACTTTTCCAGCATCGAAAAATAATTAACAATGAGCCAATTGGCAGAGCGTCACGACGCAACGCGACGTCCGACCGCCCGCGCGCCGCCGCGACAGATATTTATTTACGTGAAAGTGCTTTTTACAAAGAAGAGAGCGCTACGTATGTCGCACGATGAATAATGCAATACGCGCCGCATTGTGCATCTGTACGTGGGGAAAAATATTTGGCTCCTGATAGAGCATGTAATTGGCACGTTCCGATAAATAATAACGACAACAGCGGGATTGGAAAATTCAGTGCCCACGTGTACGATTTGTGGGTGTGTACATGTGGTTACACGAATCTCGCGCCAGTGCACTTGTCCGTATAGATAAAAAAGCGTCGTAGATGCAATCGCGATATCAATGGCGGTAAGTTTCGCGTGCGGTGCAGCGGCAGCGCGCGCGGTGGCGCGGCGGAGAGAACCGAGATTAACTGCTATAAATATCATCGTCGGCTATCTGATCTCTCTCTCTCTCTCTCTCTCTCTCTCTCTCGGCCGCTCACCGATCTAACTCTTGGTCCCGACTGTACTCTTAAAACATTGGAAATAGTTATGGCAGTGGTGCCCACTCTCTACTGATGATCGCCGATGCCATTATTGATTCAATTATGTAACGCGAACGCAATTGATAGCGCGTTCGTGGACGATCCTCGTTGATTTGCGCAATAATAAGCAACTTGGCGACACAGTTTTGCATATCGGAACGTACTCTTCATTTGTTTTCAAGAGATTTTATTCGCGCGCACGCGCGACTAACATGACCCAATATCGGATTCACTTAGTCGGCAATTAAAGGACTTTGTTATTCGAAGCGAGCCTTTCGGAATCATCTTCCTTCGTGAAATCGATACGTCGCTGGAACCGCTGCGCTCTCGCGTGTCGTTACAATATAAAACGATAAATCGCAGGGAGAATTCCTATCGACTTGGCTAAAAATGTGATGTGGTGGGGCATTTTTAGCGTGAATATTCTAGCATCGATCTTTGCGCGGCTGTCTCTTTTACATCCAAATCCGATTCGATTTGAAATTTCGCCCGGATAAATAAAGCAAAGGGAGTAATGGACAAGTCTCCGCTGCAAAGCAGCAGACGCCCGTACAGTCCGTGCTACAAAGCGCCGGAGTGGATCTCTCATCGTGTTTTTCCCTTCCTTCGATCGTTCGTTCGAGTAATATCTGATAGTATCGAGTATACTTATATATTCTCAATTATGACGGGCCTATCGGTCTCGAAAGTCGCGAAAGTTCACACCGATACCGCGTCTGTTATGTCAGTACATTCTCCCCGCGATATTCGACATCTGTAGCCATTCGATCCGTGCCGGATGCGAAGGAAAAAAAAAGAAATAAGAGAAACGGCATTCGTCATTTCGCGAGCCCGCCCGAAACGCGATTGATCAACGATGAGGCGCGATTGATTCCGTTATTAGAATATTCGTGCTATCGGCATCAATTTCGAGGTTCACTCGTCAATGATTGCGGAGTGATTCCGGTAAGATTTTCCCCTTCCTATGTAAGAGAGAAAAAAAAAAATTTTTTTTAGTTCAGAGTATAAAAACCGATTTTTTAATCAAAATCTTAGAAAAAAATATAGAATTTATATTTTTCTGGATATTCTACATTTTTAAATATCGAGACGGAAACGTCTTTGATAACAACATCTTTTCGAAACTTGACTAACAATAAGTATATCCATGGCTACCGCCTCTTAGTTGTTGTGCTACATTTTGATTGCTTACAGCTAATTTTATACAAAAATCTTTTAATTGTATGCAAAAATTGAATTTTAAAATAATATGACGTCCAATATAAAAAAAGACATATTTGAATGAACAGTTTTTGTGGTTGGAATAAAAAACTATTTTTTTTTTTACTGATTTTTTTAATTCAAAAAGTTTTCAGTTGTTTTCGGTAATTTTTATCTCTACATAAAAATTCTCGCGTATTTGAATCACTGTGTTATTAATCACCAACGCGTTGATAGTTGAATTTTAACAAAAAGAAAAAAAATGTGATGAGGCAAAGGACTCGGATCGCGATTCGCCGCTATGTTGAAGTAGAGGAAATTATGCGACGGACTGTACGCGCCGCGTGCACGGTTCGTTTGCTCTTTCGTTTGCGGAATTTTTTTCAGCAGCTGGATAATAAACATTTTTCTCATTGAATAATAAATAGTTTTTCTAGGGCAATGGAGGGGAAGGGGGAAGGAGGAGGAGGGGGGAGGAGAGGAGAAAGAAAGAGAGAACAGTGATGTAAAATCAACGTCACGCACATCGTTCAAATCTTTATTTACGTTTTTATTATTCATTTATTTTTTTCTTTTCTGTGCGAGATGCGTCGCATTCCTTCATTGAGCGAGTCTTTCTTATCGGACCTCTCACACACTCAGACGGGTGATTAATTAATTTTTCACGAGCGTGTTTGTCATTTATTATTTATGATATCGCGCGCATCGATTCCGCTCTGATTTTAATCGCACGCATTTCTCTGAAACATAGAAACCTGTGTCACTTTTAGCACACAGATTTCCTTCTACGAATTCGTCCGGGTTTTATCTCGCATTATGTATGTGCGTGCGTGCGTGCGTGCGTGCGTGCAAGCGAACGAATGAATGTCGCGCGAGTGTGCACGTGTTTCGTGTTACGCGGTATGCTGCAAATACCCTCCAGGGAGTCGTGTACCCTCGCTTTTCCGTGGTCTCATCCCTCGCCGCCACGAATCTCTCTCGATGGTCGTGCATGCGTTTTCATGGGGATGGTATTTTAAAAGCCGACTCAAACGAACTGTTACCGATTCGAAAAAAAGGAAAGAAAATGCTTTTTAATCAAATATTTCCCAAAATTAATCTGCAACTGTATTTTCGATGCTCTTTGTCACGTTGATTTGTCGCATTTCAACGCACATATTCTACCTGTTTATCATCCGATTAATGTTGCACCATAATACATTCTAATATCCAAACGCATTTCTCATTAAATATTAATATACGTTAATTATAATATTAATAATAATGGTACATGCGCGTGCGCGAATAACGATTAAATGGCGTATACTCCGAGCGTGTTATTAGAACCAACGTTACAGGAAATTATGTAGAGAGAATGTAGTATTTTCTTTGTGTATAATATATATATATATATATATATATATATATATATATATATATATATATATACGTGTAAAATTGAAAGAATCTTACCACAAGAATCAAATAAATCCATTTTTTTTTAATGCGAGTTATGCCAAATCGTTCTTTTTGTTGTTTGTACATCGTAAGCAAATGTGTTGTTTCGGTAAAAATCAAATAAAGAAACAGGAAATATAAGAGCTTAATATTTGCTATTCTACAAGAATGAAACCATTCCACCTTTCTAACACAAGAATAAAACAAATTTTTTTTTTGTTTATAAGAAAAAAATGATAAAAAATTATAGGATAAATATATATAGAGATAGTATAAAATTTCCGCAAGAATCCCAAACAGTTCAGAAATTTTTCACTTTTTATTTTTCTTTTTAAATCTAGAATATTATTATTGATATTAAGTGATAGTATTGGTTCTTTTTACGTAAATTTTACATACACGGAAAAGTCACGCTTAATCAACATGACACAAATTTTCCGTACCTTTCACATTTTTAAATATATAATAGACATATAAGTATATAATAGACAAAATGTATTTATAAACATAGCCTAATTATTAGGTTAAAAGAAAAGAAAGAGCACAATATCAAGTTCAGTCTTGGAATGATACGAGGTGGAATCTGATTGTGTGTGTACGTTTCTTTATATACTTAAAGATAATATATATTAACAAAATAATAGCACTCAAATCTGCTTGAAATCACATTTATCATTTTCTTTCTTTTCGTTATAATATTGACCACCGGGAGTCCAAACTGATATATGAAGGAAATTTTTAAAAGCTTGTCTCTTTTTGTCCTTGTTTTTTAGCATGGCAAATTGGACCTCCTGATGATATAGTTTAGTGCTCAATGACATAACTTACTTACACATGTCAAGTTTACGTGTATAACATTCTAGGATTAAATTGCGTCTTCAAAATATTAATCGAAACCTAAAGCTTTATTTTTATGTTTTATATGTATGTTTGGAGAAAAATTATCATATTTATGAATGTGAACTGAACATGAGAATTACCATATTTATATTTGAAGATGAGAAATCATTGTTAATTGCTTCCAAAAAGACTTTCTCAAGATGATATTATATTTATCGTTTATCTCTAATCACCACAAGATTGGAACTATAAACTATTTATAATCTTGTATCGATATTACTATCTCATTCTTCCTTTCTAAGAAAGAATCTTGAATTTTGTAAATTAAATTAAATTACTCATGGAGAATGGTTACTCCTTACAACTGATTTTTAGAGAAATACATTTTACATAAAAAAATCTTTTTAACGAAAAATGAATTGAATTAGCACAATCGTTGTAAAAATAATGACAACAATGTTAAACCAATGACGATTCTGACCGTAAGAGATATTTTGTAATGTCCTACATACATACGAATCTGAAACGGTTGTATGGATAAATCTCTTTTTAGCTTTAGATGTTTAAATCATTATAGATAGGTTCATTAAAGAATACAGAAAGATATTGCTAATGTAGAATCTAAATGTAAATAAAATATATATAAAATTAATTGCAAAGACTGCGATATATGTACAACACATATAGACCAGATAAAATGACAGCTTACGTAAAATAAGAATTAAAAGTAAAATTAACACATAAGAATAATATAAAACAGGATTTGTCAAGACTTTTGATAATTTCGGATAATATACATTTTGGATAATAATTATTCAGTAGATTGGAGGATGTAAAATTGAATTATGAACACCGCATTAGAAGAAAAAGATTGAATTTCTTAAATATTATACATTAAAAAAAAACAAAGAAATGGCATTAATTTACTTTAGAAAAACGTAGACCTCTTGTGTTTTTGTGTAAAACCTTTTAGTTAATTTATTTTTTTTTGTCCCATGTAATATTCACAGTATGAGATAATGACACAAATATTAATGTTGACGAATTCTTTTCTACGTTTTTAGTTGCTAGGCGGTGCTTGCTTCAGCCACGGCCCTTACACATTTTACAAGGCAGTAAGGATAAGTAACGGTCGTGTCCTTCGTCTCGGTAGTTTCTTCCTGACGAAATTGTGGAGCGATGCCGATCTCGTCAGCATCGGCGAACTTCAGCTACTGTGGATGGACAGTCGTGGACCGAATCAGCCTTTGGCGTCTTTGCGACTTTATTTCTTACCTGAAAACACGCCGGATGGAAGGAGGGACACGCACGGAGAGGTATGTTTATTCTAAAAAATTATCTAAACGAACGAGAAGCAAACTTATGCGGAATTTTGACAAAAAATTCTGGTCAAATGAAATGCGGACGCACGAACGTCGTTTCAACGAGGTATTGAATGATTTCCATTTAGTGACACAAACATCATTCTATCTTTCTTGACATTCAGTGAGTAAAAAAGGTAGGACGACATTTGTATCGACTTGTACCACAAAGTGGAAAGCAGCAAAGCACTCACTTGCTTGATCACTTGCTTGATTTTTATTTGAAGAGATTTTCTCTAAAAGTTTCATATTTTTAACAAATATTGCACAACCTTCTTTTTCTTAAGCTTTCCGTACTTTTTGTGATTTATAATCATTTTATACTCTCTGAAAGATATGTTTCTACGAAAGGGTCTGGAGATGAGATAAGTTTTTCATTTGAATGGGGCTCGTTAAAGTCGCTTCATCGACGCTTTATTGCTTTGATGTTGACACGCGTAAGCTTCATGGCTACGTTGCGATAATTTCTACTTTGCCGACCATCGTCGATAACAGACCTGTCATGTTGTTGACCTTACCATTTTTCTATGTCTCGTATTATTTTGTCGCAGTAGCATTTCGCGATGTGCATACATGACTCTGTGGAAATTTCATAGAATGCCGTCGTTCGCCATTTTGTTAATTGAATATTTCGAGTTCTTTCTCATTAAAAATGAGAACAAGCGAGTGTACATCCAAGTTATTTATCTTGTTTTAATATAAATTCAAATATTCTTGCATATCCGCGTCGTATGTCTGCAGCACATTGTTATATCGCTACACATATCATTAATTCAATCGACTGCATCATAATGCAATTGAAATACTCGCGTAATCGCGATATCGCGCATCAGTGTAACTATTTTCATGCGATCAAATCAAACGATTACGCAAATCACGAAAGAGGCATTATTCAAATATGCGGAAATACGTTGAACGCCCCTGGGGCGAATAAGTGAACGGAAAGGTCAGGCAAACGAAACTTGTGAAATATTGGCATGGTCTTAAAGCCACTTCGAAAACTGAAAGGATACGACCGTTCGACTAACCCCTCGCCTAACGTTAGGGTGGCTTTTGGGGTCGTCACGCTCTACGCCCTGTTGTTCCATTGAGATATCGTCAATTAAGCGCACCCCTTCACTCGTCATTTTCACTGTTTGCAGGGCCGATTATTTCGGAAGGGACAGGCAAAACTCGATTGTAATTTGTAGTATCCACCCCTCGGAAATGTTCTCTTTGATCCTTTCTACCACTTTTTTTGTTTATTAATTATAAAAATATATATCCAATATATATCCAATCGCAAAATATATATCCCTGGCGGTATTGTTTATCGAATTTAACTTGTTCCTATTTTCCTCTTTATTGGAAATCGCGGAACGAAATCTTATCGCTCCCTCAAAACGATCGATACGCGTTTGATACGCGAGGAGTCGATTTACAGCGAAGAGAAATATTGTTTCTCTCTCATTGTAGCGTACGAAAGAAAAAATGCTGATGGGTGAACTTAAAGAAGGGTGCGTGAACTGTTCTTTGATGGGAATAATATTATGAACGCGCCGGTAACACAGTATCTCCCTTTGTCGCGTCGTCGTTGCTTCGAGTTTGCGTGCGAGTTCAGAAATTGTTCGTAATGGCCACTTTCTTAAAAAACAACAGGATAGAATATAATTTACAGAGAGACAGAGACAGAGAGAGAGAGAGACTACGAACTAGAGATAGAGATAGAAACCTGTAATTGTGGCTGCTACTTTTGACCCCTTTGTTCTTCGTAATTGCTCCAGAAAGGAAACTGAACATTTTCTCGCCGATAATTATGTCGAATAACACGATAGAAATTTATCTTAAGCCGGCGCCATTATAGTGCCTTTCTGTCTCATTCCCAAAACGATTATTACTAATTATTTAACATTTTTGTAACGTACCTACACATATACATATAGTATATATAGTATATACATATGTATGTATTTATTTCCTACGCGAATATGTAACTCAAAAATTGTAATTTTTTTTTATTGCAGAAAAAGAATGAAGATATAAAGGAAAAAAAGGAAAGATATACATTTATTTCTCTAAAATCAATTATTTCGCTAAAATTGTATTTTAAAATTATTATTTCAAAATTTTAATGTTTCATTCAAATTTATCTCCTGGAAAACTTTATTTACAGTTATTGTAGTAAATGAGCGACACACACACGCACACACACACACGAGATATATTTACATACCTAATAAATATATATGTATATATAATATATGTATGTATGTACATGTTTATCTTACTCTTTTATTCTGTCTTGTGCACGCGCGTGTTATCGCGAATTGACCATGTCGTATGTAATTGATGTGATTGATGAGCCCAAGTGGGATGATGGAGACTTTACTTCATCTTGACTATCGAGGCAAAATATTTGTCCAATAGCTGCTGGCAATCTGTTTTTCGGTTATTTTACAACGGCGAGAGAAATTTTTATGAAATTGCTAAATACATTGCCAACAATTGAGGATTATTCTCAATTATCTGAAAAAACAAAGAAAAATCTCAAATGAAATGGAAGATATAATAATAATATAACTCGTTATACACTTTATATACTTGAAACAAGATAAATCAATTGAGTATTCTGTGTGCATGTGTAATATAATAATTTATATTAAAATATAAATAATTTATATAAAAATGTTATTTGAAATAACATCATTTTATTCTCTCTCAATATTGATATGCATGTATTTTATATAAAAACAAAAATTTTCCGAAAGCATTTAATTTTATTATCATGTATGCAAAAACAAAGAATATTCCAACAATTAAAAAAATATCTTAATGCTCTCATTTAATAATTTTCTCTAACGCCATTCTTCTTATTATTAATTTAACTGTACTTTTTTAATTTTCACACTTAATAATAGCTAAATAATTTAAATAATTTTTGTAATTAATAAATTTGTATTATACTAATCTCGAACGGAGAGGAATGTTAGTGCAGGTGCAATATTCGCACGATATTGTTGATTATTGGAACGGAACCTGTGTGGCTGCATTAGCCAATAATTATATCTACGTATTATCGCAATCGACATTCGCGTAGCAATAATACTTTTATATTATTCCATCGACTCAATTCTAATTAAAATTTTATCGAGATTGTTTATTCCGCAATTCAAAGTTGATTACATTGCATTCTCTATTTTTACTCCACGATGCTGCCAATCGAAAGTTGGCGCAAACTCAACGAGAATCCGTTTCGCGAAACTTGCTATTCGAGTAACCACTATTAGTTTGCGTGAAGTCATGAGAAATTCCAACTACGGTTAACATTTATTTATAACATTACTAATTTGTGAATATATCGAAATTCGTATTCAGGAATATTGAAAGATTAACCCAGTTCTGTCTCTCATAGGTACATACATTTGTATAATATTTATTCGATAATTCAATCTTTTAACGATAAATTTAATTAAGAAGTAACATTTACATTAATTATTATATTATATTATATTACATTATATTATATTATATTATATTATATTATATTATATTGTATTATTTTATTATCGTTCCATCTCGGTATTATAACGTAACATCTAAATTATTCCCATTACGAAGCTGTCGGAAGTACAGTTAATCGACTTTAAAGAATCTAGAATACTGCGTGATAAGAAGATTTTATTAAATTCTACGAGAAAGCGAATATTTAATTAAATCGCCCGAAATGAAAACAGAACTTTATTATCTCTGAATTGCCGTCGTGTTTGTTTTACGAACATTTCGTTGTGATGAAAAATTTCTTCGTTACTAGTATAGCCAGTTTAGACGGCGAGATGTTTTTAACTCTGTCTAAGTAATGCAGAATAAGCTAATTAATTATTCGAGCGTGATTACGTGCAGCAGCAGGTACACCCGGTCTGCGCGTGGAATGCGACGGACTTGTTTACGTGTGTTCAACACCAACACGCGCACGTCCGTGCGCGTGCGTGCCCACCCGGCTTTTATCAGATGCAGCAACGATTTTACTTTCCTACCAACGAAAAAAAGATAGCGCGCGTGCGCACGCGCACACGCGTCCTGCCTCGTTACTTTGTAATAGTTCAAAGAACACCGCGCACCCGCTCCTCCCGTAATTTTCGTAATTTTAATTCGCCTGCTCGGTACAGGCGAATTAAAGTATGCATTTTTATCCGGTGTGCAAAATTTTAATTAAAATTCTCCTTCTTTTCTCCTTCCGATTCGTTCGTTCGATAAAGCAATTACGCGTGTCATTATCTCCGTTGTACGTGTAGTAGGCACGAGCAAGAGCTAGGAGAAAAGTTCAATTTCTCGGAGGAGAGAGAGAGAGAGAGAGAGAGAGAGAGCTGGGAGATAAGATAATTTTTCGTTCCGAATCTTCAATTCGCTATTTTTTTCGGGATCCTCTTTCCTCTCCTTCTCAACGGGTTTCCAGCTTTTCTCCCCTTCGACCGACTCTCCATTGATTCGAGTTTACGAATCTGTCTACTGCTATCTACGTATCGCACTACTACTAGCGATGGGTTTATTCCTTTATTCTTTTTTTCCTCTCGCACACACATGTACGCGAGCGCGAACTCGTCACGTTAGAATAATTCGATGTTCTAAATAAAACTCATGGAATTCGCGTGCACGCGGTTGTTGTTTGGCCGCTGGAGGATGGAGGAGAATCCACGACGGGTGAATGTACCCTTAAGCCTGTCACACAACGAGAGATCGCACGATTAAGACCCACCACTAGGCCGATCCGCCTTGACGAATGTCGAAAATTTTTTAATACGATTGTCGTGATTATGTCATTTTTCGTTGTAATTTTGCGAAATCCACAATAAATTGAATTTCGCTACTTAAATTGGAGCTTTGTGAAAATGCGAAAAATGTATATTAAATTTCTTCCTCAAATATGTGTGTGTGTGTGTGTGTGTGTGTGTGTGTGTGTGTGTGTGTGTGTGTGTGTGTG
>Ga0157364_1004763_pt1 | contig 13647 bp, 3 predicted proteins | sample AttsexASBM2_FD_111476 | JGI IMG/M metagenome (GOLD analysis project Ga0157364, IMG submission 111476) | Fungus gardens microbial communities from leaf cutter ant in Ribeirão Preto, State of São Paulo, Brazil - Atta sexdens ASBM2 | ecosystem: Host-associated > Fungi > Mycelium > Unclassified ... | reverse complement strand
GCTTGTTACGTCGAAACTTTAGAATATTAATTAATGAAGACATAAAATGGTGAAAAGATAAAAAAGATAAGAAAAACATTAAAAAAAAAAAAGAAAAATCAAGAACCTAAAAAAAAAAAAAAAAAAAAAAAAAAAAGAAAAGCTAACAATCGACGAGTACATCTCGTGAATAAATCGCTTTGCCAGCAACAGCATATGTAATTTTAATTTCCTTATCTCACAGTGCTTGGTTGAAGAAAAAGGCTGATCATATTTACGATGACTACATCTACAAATTGAAATTGTATGACAGAAAGAGCTGTGTCGTCATTGATGATATATATAGCTGATATACAGTTACTGCAAACCTTAGAAATTCTTAACCAGTAATTTAAATCTTTTTTTTCAAAAGAACAGGCAGTTATGTCGAAACTTACTGATGATCTTAATACGTTGAATTATGAATCGCAGACATTGCATGAAAATATTTCTGGAATAAAATTTCTGCAAATTATATAACGTTGGTGATATTTTTCACTTCAACTTTTTAACTTTTTTAACTTTTATAAAAAAAACTAATATTATTTAATAGGCAAAAATATTCTATTTCCTACTTAAACATATATATTCATGTAATCTGTCGATTACGGCAAGAGATACAATTTCAAAAAGACGATATACGAAATATATGGATGTAATATAATTCGTGCGGGTAATCATAAAGGCAACAGATCTTCATCCCGTTTTAATGCAGAGCCGAAGTTCGTTACTTTATTTCTGTGCGCGTTATAAAGTTTCTCTCTTCGACTCGTTACGAAGGAAATGTCGTAATAAGCGTGCTTAAAGGGTCAAATTAGTATATTCATAGTGCATCAAATAGCTCCACAAACTTCATCATACTACCATCAACATTATAAAACCGTGCTTGTATTACAAACTAGTCATAAAAAATCTCAGACAGCATTCTGAAAAGCGTTATTTTTTGAAATTTTCGCGGTACTCTTTTCTACGATTCAGGTTTAAGTTAATCATAATGTTGCCGTATTATTGAAACGCCTTTACAATATTTATTTTAATTCTCATCTGTGTTCGCTCATACACGTTCTTAATTCTCTATTATCAAACATATATATGATAACAGAGAATGTTTTGTGTGTGTACTAAACTTTAAAATATTAAATGTATTTTTTTTGTTAGAAAAAAATATATTTTAAATTATCTCATTGTCAATAAAGTTTTCTATTTTAAAGCTGCGCTTGTAAATTGTAAATTGTTTTTCTAAGCTATCGATTTGCATTTATTTGCATTTGTTATACAAGCATTGATTCCTTAAACTTATATCGCTATGAAATTAAATGAAAAAGAAAGCGAGAGAGCTGTTGCGTACATATCTAATAGTTACGCTTTCTACTGATAATTAAGTGACAATTATTATCTAAACAGTATCTGAGCAATTTAATTACTGAACACTTTAATATTCAGATGCATGTTTAAGCATCCATTGCCAACAGTGCAAATGATCGGATACACCCGATGTGTCACCATTCAGAAACACTGATCTCACAACAAACACTTTGCTGTCGAGTTCATGCATCGACACTCTCGATCACTCATTTCAACTATGCCACATTGTATAACAATATTGCACGAATGTACTGCGGCGATCACGGCTACACTCTTCTCGAAGAAAAGTGACTAGGATTGAACGCGCGACTCACTGCGACAGATCTCGATTGTGACTACACAATGAATTACAATGCACGGTGACTCGTGATTCCTATGAAGCGGAGACCTTTGCTACGGACTCGAGAATGGGAGGATTTGCTGTACGTCAAAGCTACATAGTAGTTACTGTTCGTATCGGTTTAGAAATGAATAACACCGACGTTTTGTGATTGATATCGAGAAGAAACGCAGACACTTTTATGTAGTACAACCAGGAAGGAAGGATACTTTTATATGGAAGGAGAATAAGTGAAACGTATAATACAATTTTTCTTCCACACGAAATTTTTCTAGAAAATTTATTCCGAATATTGGAAAAATTGATAATATCTTCTGTCATATTTAAAGTGAGAAAACTTTGGGCTGCGTTGTAATGTATATAAATCGTTCAATAAAATTTATAACTAATAAACACTCAATATATTTCCTTTTTATTTTTTAAATAGTCAAAAATAGTTGAGATTTCCCAATAAAAATTCTTTATAAAGTAATAGAATTATCTTTAAATATAGAAAATATTAATATTAATATTTTTATTGCGGCCGTTAGAAAAAAAGAAACAGTCGTTATTTAAAAACTAATCGTTATAAAAAAATTAAATAATCAGCAATAGTAGAATCATATAAAGATTATATAAATTTAAGTTGAAGAAAAAAATGCTATTCTAATTATCCAACCTGAATTTCCTCGAAAATGAATAAAAAGAATTTACTATACATTTATCATACATTTTATATTTATTTTTTTTTTACGGAATCATTCGCTTTCTAATTGTATTATCAGTAATAAATTTCCTGCATATCGAATTGTATCATCAAAATCTCTCAAGAGTTTCAATCTCAATTAATTAAATATTCTCTTGTGATAATCCGAACCTATAAATTTAGATTTCAATAAATCTGACATAGATTAAAACCCCTCGAATCCTCTACCTGACTCTACCACAAATCCCTAAGAATTTGTCTGATCGAACGTTGCTTTACCTACTGGGCGATTATAGTATACGTTTGCGTATCCCTTTATCGTTTCCCTCGCAATAACGTGGCTTTCGTTAAAGCTTGCTATCGTTGCATCAGTTTCTTCTCACAAAAGCACCAGTTACGTGATTTCAACTCTGATTAAGACAAATCGCTTTGCTTCCCGAGGGCGGGTAACCACTATAGGATGTCTAAGAGGTCATACATTTTCTCTGATCAACAGATACGGGCAAGAAGATAGGAATCGATAGATACGGATGAACAGACACAAACAAATTAAGATAAATATCGATTGCCTATAACATATCGTAAGTATTAGTATAAAACATCGAAATTTTAAAAAATAAGAATATAAAATATGCCTATGTCGATCATAAAATGAGCATAAGCTTTTACTCTGTTTTATATCTAATAATTATATTAAATATCTCCACATCGAACGTTCATTTGTTAAATAACTTAAAAATGTTAATTGCTAAGATAATAAGAAAGAAGACTTAATACATAAAAAACTCAATTCGTAAAACTTGATAATAAAACTTTCGCTAAAAAATTTTCTCGCTGAAATAAATGCAATTCAAATTTGCTAAAGAATCTGTGATCAGAGTAAAACGTGTGAGTTTTGATATACCGTATGCAGCGACACAGATTATCGAATATGCCTTGTTGTGTCAGCGGTTGATTCGCGAGCGATGCAACAGGCGGCTCATCCATAGAGCCGTTCCACTGTGCTGCCTCCGGCGCTGCTCCGTAATCATTCACCCGCTTCTTTTCGCACGGCATTATCATCGAAGACTTATCGCATACACATGCGCACGTATATATATATATACACCTATGATTATTTGCCTGTATCGTATAATCCAACCGAATAATAATTAGACAACAGAGTTTGTTTATGACTGAGGCGAGTTTCGAATCGTCACGTGATGAATGATTAAAAATTTCCATAAGCTTATTTTCAATTATTTTAGAATTTACAAATAAATTCTGATATAAATTGCATCCCGGGGCGCACAAAAACAATCTGCAAATCCATTTCGACAAATTTCACGGATCTGCACGAAATTATTATGAAATTCATTCGAATCCTCATGAAATATTTTCATTCTAATTGCTTATAATCGATATGTTTTTACATTTGTTTGCTTCATTTTATAGCATTCTGTATAGTATTTGTTTTATGCATCTATATTGTAAAGTATGTGCATTTGATATATAAAATATATATATATATACATATATATATATACACATATATATATATATACATACAATAAATACACACACACACACACATTATTATAGTTTTGATGTCTATATCTGTTATACTAATAACATAAACTAATCGCGCGTAAATTTATGCACGTTTATGTTTCAGTAAATGTGTGAGATTTCTATCACAATTATTTTCGTTACGAGCGGAAATAGAATTTTAGGGCAACTGCAATAGTATCGGTTAACACATGAAACTAACTAGAACATGAAGGTGTTCTCACTTTCGAATTCTAAGCATAAAAAAGTAACAAAAGAGAACGAAGCAAATCTTGATGAAACAGAAGCAGCACTTTGTGAGATGAAACATTCTGAGAACCGTGCGTCATCAACTCCTTTCGTATCGACAGCTTCTCTACGTCTTCGAAACTTCTGTATCGTATGCGAGATACCCGATAAAGGTGCAAATAGTGTCATATATACATACATTATGAATGAATTGCTGAAAAGATATATATTTGCGCGGAAAGAGTTAAGCAGGCCGACAATTTTCCGTGCAAAGAATGAATACAGACATGAAACTTTTCTGTTCAATTCGTCACGTCTTTTATAAGTCAGATAAAAGACATTTTATATTCGAATGTCTCTAATACTAATTCTTCAATGCCGCGCAGGAATAACATACTTAAATAGGTATATTCAATTTGATTGCTTATAACTTTCATAAAAATAAACATAATGTAAAGAATTTTTGTAAATGTCAGTCATTAAAGAACATAATGCCAAGCAAATGTATGTGCCTTTAAAGCCATAAAAAAGTTATAAGCAATGGAAAAAGCACTAAAAAAAACATTAGAAAAAGAAAGATAATATGCCATACTCAGAGTATCGAAGAGAATACAAATAGCGTGATAAAATGACCAAAAAATATATTTTTTAAAGCAACAAATCTCTAGAAAAACAAAAAAATCATCTTCAAAAGATTTATTATTATTATTATCATTTATCATAATTTTCTACTTGTATTTTCTATTTCTCAATTGTTAAATATAATTAATACTATTTTTCCAACATATACATAAATTATCTAATTATCCTAAATAGAAAACACTCGAGAAAATCGAGAAAAAAATCTGTTGAAAAAGATATAATACATGAAGAATTGTTATAAATAAAAAAATTTTAAATATAATCAAAAGATTACCGAAAATTCCGATAGCTGCACGAAATGCAAAACTTCTCTGAGACAAGTCCGTAAGGAATTAACATTAAAACATAAAACTATACGAGACTGTGAAGCGATAGCAATAGATGTAGACTGAAGAAAGCATCAGCGGTCGACCCGACTCCAAGCTGGACGGAAGAAAACAAACGCTCGTTAACGAGACGCATCAGAGCAGATTGAAGAGATTTCCTGCCGCGGTTTAGCCGAGCGACTCTTCTCCGGCCTATATAGAGACCCCGACGTCGACTGGGACCAGAGGTTAATTTATCGAATTAAACGTCGCACAATTACGTTATAAGTCCGAGTGACCGGGTGTTTTTGCCGTGGCTGCGCGGCCGTGAACGCGTCACGAATACGTGTGCGTAAGCGTGACGCACGCAATAGACAATGGATTCCTCTTTTAGACGAGGAGAGAAATAATAATCATCGATATTCGAAACTGCACAGATATCGTATTTTCTCCTTCTTTCTATTTCGAGAAACGAAAATTTATGAAAAAGGAAACAAAACTTGGAATCCAATAAATTTCGATCAATTCGAACGTTACTTTTTCGCGCTGCACGATTATTAATCTTGAGAAACGCGATTTATTAAATATCATCCTCCTGAGAATATAATTCCACGATCGCAAGTTGTGCGATGCTCGCGTAATATAAACTCGATGCTGTGTACTTACTTTCGTCAGGTAAACAGCGGATATCTTCTTAGACAGCAGTAATAGGAATGAATATTCATGCATACGTTTGCTCATATTACATGAGCAAAACACCTAGTGACGCGTATTTTACATATGCAATACTTCGATCAAGAGAGTCCATAGTCCATATATATATATATACGAGTAATTTTGCATATCATTAACTAATAAAATCTATGTTTATTACATATAATATATCTGGCCACCTTAGTCAATTATTTTTATGCTAAATATATGTAGAAAAATAAAGGCTTGCCTTGTATCCATTTTCTTCGAAGAGACTTGAAACTAAATCTTGTACATATAATATAAATTATTATAATTTAGAAACATATTGCTCTCTGATTTCTTTCTACAAAAATTTCCAATTTCCTACAAAAAGCAATAATAAAAAAGACACACGTAATCTTATTACTTAATTTTATGACTCAAGATATCTAATTTAAATAATTTAAAATTTGCAATTAATGGCTATATTATTTTTTCCATTTACTTTTCGTAAAAAGTTATTCAATATTTATACATAATAATTTGCACTGCGGGTTTACATTTCATAAATACCACGATTTTTATGATTGTATATATCTTAATAACATACCGAGAAATATTCAATAACTTCTGCTATCACGAGCTTACTTCGATTTTATTTGGAAATACATTCTTATACTATTGATCCATCCGGTATATCGTAACAATACACTCTGTATATTGTTACAGTACGTCTGTAATTGGAAACGGGATTTCAGAGTTGATTTCCTCTCGCGCAACTGCGTCTGATTTCCTTTGACACTACGATTAATGTCTCTAATTACGAAGTCTTATCCATCAATCATCTTAAAATTATCAAAAACGATATTAATTATTTAAATTTAATGGCTCACAAATTTGTAGCCACATTATATAATCTTTGACTAAAAAGAAAATATTATAATTAAAAAATTATATATTTTAGAGATCATAAATCAGAAAGTTTGGTGATCATATTAATTGTTCAGTAAGATCATATTAATTGCTCAAATAGTCTATATAAACATATATATATATATATATATATATATATACAAAACACAACACAACACATACAAAATCCATTAGTCTAATAATCCAAATTCCCATTATGTTTCTGTTTCTATATCATTGATTGCTACTTTGTATGTCATAATACTCTATGCCAATACAAAACATAAACATTGGAAGCAGGATTTTGAAACTGATTCCCTTCCATGTTTTCAATTCTCTTTAGACTATAACGAGAAAGTTTGCAAGCTATTAAAAAATACCTTTTTTCCTAATAGATTTAATGCAAAGTTTAATTACCAAAAGACAGCTAACGTAATGCATCGAGAGCATACTAATCCTCTAGGAATAAACATTGCATATTCACAACGTTTACTTTATAATTTAATTCCGAGGTAAATTCGGGATAAATTCGGAATTAGGTGCAAATTAGTTACACTTAAGAACTGAAAATGTATGTAACATTGAACACTGAAATATAATATGTTTCCATTTGGCGCGTATAACGTTTGCGAGTATCATTTGTTCTTGTTTAACATTTAATAAACAACAGGGATAAAATAATTCCATGAGTGTGTTGTGAGCACCAAATGGAATTAACGCAGTTAATTTTCTAATCGCCAGAAAGACACCGAAATATGTTAATATATAAAAAAAAATATATATATATATATATCGATAAGTTATATATCAATGGATTCATTCACAAGAACATTTTTTAGCAAAATCAGTAAAAAAACATTTTTTTTTTATTACAAACCAATATTCTTAGAGGATTTAGATATTTTTCGTTAATAAAAATTCAATTCAAACCCATATATTGCAGCAACATTACAATGTTCTAATAATATCATAGTAATGTTGCAGTAATGCTATTACAAGCTTCTGTGCTGTATAGGAGTCTTCTGTATCGTCGACGTTCTGTACTGACTATCATGGGATATATTAGTCTGCGCATTATCGGAAGCAGGTGTGACAGAAAACAGCAATGCAAAACTGATTCCTCCTGCGTAACTATTCCACGTACATTTACAATTAGAGACTCGATAACAAAGGTTTAGCCCCGCTCAGATCCTAGAAACAACCTGTTGGTTGGAACGACCTTCCATTCGAGTTGTTAGCCGATTTAGTGCCGGCTTAGTGCCGAGACGCGGATACATACAGATGACTGATACGTTGAGTCTGCTCACAGAATAATTATCGGTTGACACAATTAATAGAATGTCGCCGTCGTCGTTGTCGCCGTTGCTGTCGCTGTCGCGGATACGGCAGCTCGGTGAGACTCGGTTGACGAAATTATATGTGTTCCACGGTGTTCGTCCAGCTAAAGCCATGCCAGAGATTAATAGAAGCCGGAGGTTTAATTAGCGAACGCGCAAATCACGTATGTTGGAGCGGATCAACTATTAATTTATTTCTCTCGTGAGTGACTGAGCGAGCGAATGCCGTTCTGTAAACGCTCGGCAAGACGCTCGTCGTGATGCATATGTTGTCAGTAGGATAGGAAATTCATCACAGATTACCTCCATGTAATAACACGCCCTCGGCGTAATAGTGAAGTAATTATTAGTGGTATCAGAGATGCGGTTATCGCTGCGACGATTACGCGTATCCGTTATTTTCCATGGATACTTTGCCATCAGATTGGAAGCAAGGTATCCATGGAAAATTTTTTTCCCACTAGATTCCTCGACGATGCCCATACTAGGCTTTCGCTATCGGATTAATGAATTTTGAGCATGTGCTCTTACAGAGATTTTAAACGCTGAGCAAAACATAAGCCATAATTAAGTTTTGTTGCATTGCGATCTCGGGAATATATAAATATACTATAAATAATTCTATGACACAAATAATACCAAAAATTAACTCATCTCTAACGGAAAACAAGAATAGGAAATTATCAAATTGGCAAATTCGGCAGTTCTAATTAGGTACCATGTGCGGTTCTAGTATTAAATCTCAAAATAGTATATGTGGTCTAATTCAACTGCATAACTGCTACCTCATTTTCCATGCTTAACCATCCTAACCAAATCAAAATTTCCGCATCGGATATTACATCATTTATATTACCCATTACAAATTTTAAATTAAAAAAAAAGCCACCTGGTACATGAAATCTCTGATATATCTATCGCGGCTGAGCAAACTATGGAAAAAAAGAAGAGGAAGATAATTAGCTTTAAAGTCCGTGAAAAACTGATGTACCACAGAGAGCGGCTAATTTGCTCTTTCTAGTAAGTGAATATTCTTCATTTGGTTCGCCTCGCTTCGAAGGTCGGCAGGCGTGCGATATAAAACCAACAGAATGCGGCACCTACAACCGCCGATCATGCGCTAGCGTCCCGCTCGCAAAACGCATTATCGAGCGAGTGGGAGAGAGCGAGCGAGCGGAGCGGATTGTTCTCTCGGCGTGTCTCTCGTGGTAACAGTATTTGCAGAACACTTAAATGGAATCCTGTCCCGGGTACCTCATCGGTGCCAGGGTGTATGCCCGGTGTGTACAAGCGATACTTGGCGTGCATACCCACACACACACACGCACACGCACGCGCACACACACATACACACACACACACACACAGAGAGAGAGAGAGAGAGAGAGAGAGAGAGAGAGAGACATGATTATAAAGTACGCGCCATTATTATGTCCGCGATAGCGCGCGTATAGACATCGTACTTTACGCGAGGGCGAAGAACAAGAGATACAGAGAAAGCGAACAAGAAAGAGGGAGAGAGGAGGACCTACATCCGGCGACGTATAGAGGGATGCACTAGAGATATTTTAGTTTACCACTTGGCAGAAATATTTGCTTCTCGGGGCGAAGAATACAAAATTTATGCTTCGTTGGCGATCTCCAGATAAGGTCACATCAAGGGTTGTATCGAAAAAATGACATACTAATTTTAACGCTTTTAGACTGTAACATGTGGCAACATGTTGTTGAAATTATTAATGTCGAGAGACAGAGAGAGAGAGAGAGAGAGAGAGAGAGAGAGAGAGAAAATAATTACACACGCGGACATTACATTATACAAGATAATTTCCTCTCAAATTCAAATCGAATATACATAACATATACAATATTTGACAGATAGAACATTCATCGGGAGAGTAACGTTTATTACTTCGGATTTAATTAATTAAATACCAAAATATCCTATATTTTGATTAATATCCATCCTATTCTATTAGCATCTTATACATCAAGATTTCCCAGAGGTCTACTCTTCGAATTATACAATTCAATGCACAATGACCTTATTGTAAATAGACTTTACTATCATAGACAAAATAATGAGAGATTGCATTTTAGCATCTAGATTTGAAAGAAAGAAGGTCACGAAATATCGCTCCTTTAATATTTTTAATACTCTCTAATTCGCATTTATTAGCTATCCTAATTCCTTCTTATTAGTTAATTCGCGTCCATAATGTGAAATAAGTAAAATAATTATGCGCCACAAGTCGCTCGTTATTGAGTGTAACATGCACCCCACGGTAATTATACGGGGTGCAGCCGTAGTATAAAACCGGGCGCATTGTAACGGCTTTGTGGCAATGCATTACCCGACGTATCGCTTGTCTGACAGTTTATTACTCTGAGTAATAATCTTCCCCTTTCCGTTCGTCTCGGCGTCTTCCTCCCATTAAATATTTCTTCTGTCACGTTCACAGACATGGAAAGCCACTCCTACAGGCGCGCGATTTCACGCAACACCAAGTACTATGTTATACGACAGAATCAGAACATTGAGAAGAAACTTAAATTCGTATCGACATCGGCAAATGCTCGAAGATAAAATCCACCTAGATCTTCACCTTGCAGAAAGCTTTCTCTGCAGAAAAATTTGTTATGGTCGAAATATTCTTTGAAAAGTTTTCCCAGAAATTTATAGTTTTCAAAGTGCAGAATAAACTCATTTAACTTTCTTCTCCTTTATAGCAGAGCATTTGCAATCGATAGATTCTTTACATAATAATTCGCGTTACATGTATGTAACTAGTTGAATATATAAAATTTACTAGAATTTTTTTAGAATTTATGTTTCCAGTTAAATTGAGAAACCCTATTCTATTTTAAATATAGAAAGACTGAGAGAAAAGTAGAACATGCACTTAGTTGGCTTCTAAGAGAGAGTCTAAACTTTTATATACTTGCTTAAAAAGAAAGAGAGAAAGCTCTATACTCCTTTTAAATATTTTATCAATTTCTAACTATCAAGTTTTTGCATATTTATGATAATGCGCTTCAATACAATTGCGAATGTACTGTCTTGAACCCATCAGTCTTCGCTCAATATGATCAAAAATGCAAGGGGCTCCGCCCAATAAAAGGAACAGGGAACAGAAAATAAGAATCTATCAGAAATCATATATTGTGGAATACACAGTTTTTGATAGATTGAAATTCTTATTCTCTGTTCTCTGTTCCCTGTTCCTTTTATTGTGCGGATCTCCTTATTCTTTATGTTTTTCAATGCTATTTTATCGTTAATAGTTCTTCTGTGACAGGATTCTCGTGACATACCTCGATTTATTCTATCAAATTTACTCGACCTAAGCTTATCTAAATATAGTCGCAATTATAAATTTGAAGAGAATTTTCGATATTTACGATTCCCATCCGCTCTTATTATGGAAGACAGTATTATTATAGTATTATATTAATGCCCCACATACTGCAAACGTATTAATACTGTTAATGCAATGTTACACGCACTAGCGAATGTGTCAGCTTCTCGACGACGTATTATTTATTATCTCTCCCACGCGTGTGAGAAGTGCAACAGCGACCGCCTCCACGCGCATTCACATGTCTATAGTTGTCGCAGGCGCCGTTTCAGCATGCCTCGAAACACGAAAATCGAACGAAAGTGAATGGTTGGGTCGACATCGTCAATTGACGTGAAGGATTATCTGATGTTTCCATCTAGCACCAACTTGACTTCACCAGCAGTGATTAATCGTCGCACTGTGCTAATAAAATACCACTGTATTATAATAGCCTCATTTCAAGCTACCAAACTGGATCAAGTATTTATTTAATGTTTCATTAACAACATTAATGTTTTAATGAGAGAAATACATAATTACAGATATACAATAATTACTTTTAACATTTATTTAAAAAGATTCAAAATATTCTTCAATATTCGTAATTAATTGCAATACATAAACAATAAAAGAAGATATACCGTTTTTCTATATAAGCAAGCGTATAACTCCGTTTCATTTTATTTACTTTCTTTGAGAAGACGTTACTTTAAATTTTCTAGAAAGAAAAATTTTAATTGAATTTTCCTGAGAATACTTGTGGAAACAGATAACCTACTTGTGAACATCGTAAACAATGAATCTTTGGAATAACTAGTACGAAATTGAAATGATCTAATTATCTGGGTCAAGGTAACAAGCGGCTTATCAAATGTTTAATTAATAAAAAATAATAAAAAATAAAATTAATTAGCTAAATTAAACAGCTAGATTAATGCCAGTTTGATTTCCTACTATTTATTATTCTTGCAGCATGTGAGAAAATTAATTTCACCGCGCGCGCTGACATTCTCGGAAGACGAAACAGGTATCTTGTCTAGCTATCAACTAATTATTATAAGGCGTACCTTGGCAATAAATGCTAAAAACGTATCAGGCGCAGCTCGCGTGACAACATATTATTCGAATACCATTTGCCCACTACATCTAGTACGATGCCATGATTATTATTTAAATTATAACAAAGTGGCAATGCGCTACGCATACTGTATCACCGAGTCCACAATTATTTTCCCATTCCTGTTCCGCCTCGTTAAATATCTCACAAGAAGTTTTTACTCGAGAAGTCGATCGCGCCATACTTCATATGTAAATCAATGACGGTACACATTCCTACACGATAAAGGAGGCTTTTTATATAACATTAAAAATAGCTTCCATGATTCGCGAACCCTTTACATCGCCGAAACAATCTACATTATAAATGCATTTTATAGAAAAGAAAGAAGATCAAAGAAAGAAAATCAAGGAAAAAATTAATCATTGGCTTAAATGTTTGCAAAATTGCTTTCTGATCTACTTATCTCACATGATCGAGTCAAATATTCCAGTTTATTCGTATCTTTTTCCTATTTCATTTTATGACATATAAAATATTCTCTGTAATTCTATTCTGATTCAAATGACTATTTATCGAACTGAACGAAAAATGTTAACCATACATGGATGGAAAATCTTGAATATATGAAGATAAGTTTCAAATAAAATGCATTTTGTCACGACTATATACGCAATAATAATTTCTTTATAATTGTAAAATACGATATCAGATCGTTGTCGATATCCATGGAATCTAAAAAAATCTAAAAAAAGCTTATCAGAAGAAATGGCGTCGATAGAGCATGAAAACAACATATTTCCACTGCAACGAATAAAGATCTAAGATTCCTTGGAAAATACTTTCTTCTTCGCATATTCGATTGGAGATTCCTCTTTTCTCCTGACATCAGCTTCCTTTAAAGCCTTTCAGGGGGAAGTTATTAAAGAAATGCCTTCGTCAGAAAATACTCTCCCTCTCTTCCTTTTTTCCTTTTCTCTTATGTCATAATTTTCTGTTCAATGCGTCTTTATTTAATCCTTTTATATGTGAAGGATATGTATCATAGCATCTTAGAGTCTTAAAATATATAAATTATTCTCTCTCTCTCTCTCTCTCTCTCTCTCTCTCTCTCTCTCGGCTCTTAATTTTTCTTTATTCTTTATAATTAATAACTAATATAATTATTTTCTTTTAATACAAATTTCCCAAAAT
>Ga0157364_1004762_pt1 | contig 13647 bp, 6 predicted proteins | sample AttsexASBM2_FD_111476 | JGI IMG/M metagenome (GOLD analysis project Ga0157364, IMG submission 111476) | Fungus gardens microbial communities from leaf cutter ant in Ribeirão Preto, State of São Paulo, Brazil - Atta sexdens ASBM2 | ecosystem: Host-associated > Fungi > Mycelium > Unclassified ... | reverse complement strand
TTAAGTTGGTATAAAAAAAATTTAAGATTAAGTTTTCGAAATAGTTACTAAGGAAGTTCCCAAGGCTGTATCTGTTTGAATATTTAAGAACGATTTGTGAGAGCGATATGGCCGATCCTTGTAAGTCCAAGGTAAATTCGCACAGAATGAGAATATTTATATTGTGATGTCAGAAAAGAGATGAGAGAATCGCATGAAAATATACGTGAATGATCCCCCTGATGAATTTACAGAAATGTCTCCTCAATAAAATGAATCTAGAACTAGATTTTAGAAGCAACGAACGAGATTATGTGGACGAATGGCGCGAGAGACGATTTTTAAGTACAGTAACAGTATTATAAATTGTAAAAACACTCGAGCGGTTGTGTAAGGTAAAGTTATTTGCTAATTCGGCGATATAGTATCGCGCTAGTACTATGGTGTACAATGCGATGACACATCATCGTGTCGACGTTTTATCGCTGCGAAGCATGATGTAGATGACGATGAATATTTCGTGCGTGAAATCGAAAGAGCTTCTATATGTCACACGAATAAATATTTATATTATTGCGGAATGCTTGTTTAGAAGATCGTTTCTTATTTTTTTCTCTTTCTTATTTCTTTTATCTTAAAATACCCAACTTTTGGGTATCTTGATTAACGCTTTTCGTGCGCGAAATATATATTTTGTATTCTACATAAAAATATATATATGTAAAAATTTATAATTTAAAAATAGATAAAGATACAAATACTTAATTCGATATAGATTTTTTTAAATTCTGAGAGGAATTCATATATCAGTTAATTAAATACATATTTTGATAAGCTATAAATTAACTAATAAAATTATTTTTAGTAACTTTAAAGAATTTATTTTAAGATATCATCAAATCACGACATTCCAATTAAGCACTTACTTCATTGTGATTTCTAAATGCTATTATTAGAGTTCTATTATTAGTTCCGACGGTAAAATTACGTCAAAATAAATTACTTTTTATATAGATATACTGGAAAAAATTTATTAATCTTACATATTTCTTTGAATTATACATACTAAATAAACATTTACTCAATAAAAAAAATGTTAAATCACAAATTAATGGTATTAAATAAATATATGTTTCTATTCAGTAAATATATTTATTTACAACTATTCAAACATACATTTATTAAAATTTAATATTCATTTTTCAGTATTTTCTTGCAAAATGTGGTCGTCGAGTTTAAACTTCAATATATCCGCACTGAATAATTTCAGGAGGCGAGAGAAATGCAGAAAACACTCGTGCGCAACCAGGTAGAGCATTTTTGTCCCGCTACGTCGGACAAATTTCGCACACAATCGCATGCATACTCGCGACTGCACGGACGGCGGCTCGCGTGAGCAAGCGAGAAGCTCGTAACACGCGAAACTTTTCTATCGATCGGTGGCTATCCGGCCTGGCTCGGCTTTGCCAGGGACGCGAGAGGAGAGTCACGTTGTCCTCGCGTGTCGATACCGATACCGCGCCCTCGCCTTCGGCGTCGTCGAGCGAGCGACGCTCCGTCGTAGCCGGTGTGCTGATAAGGCGCTTATCGCACGCGTCGAGATACACGGCCTCACGTGTAGGTAAGGATCGGGCCCCGTGAATAAAGACGACGACGTCGGACTCCGTCGACGCAAACAACGCGTGCTGCAACGACCGAGCGTGATGACGTATAATTTCGCGACGCTTTAAGCTTAAGCTTCAAACTACATGCGTGCAGGCTACACTGAACCAAAACTGTACGTAAATACAAAAAAATATTCATTCAATTGTGAAAAAATAATGAAAATTGATGAATTCTCATAATGATTTAGATTGTGAAACTATTGCTAGAATTCATTGACAGAATGAATATATATAGTTATATAAATGAATCCAGTTATTGCATCAATGGATTAATTACATTAAGTCGGACATTGAATGATCATTCATTGGACCAAAAATGACTAAAATTTTTTTCAGTGTATATCCGATCGTAAAGGTTGACGAACGTCGGCGATAAACCATTCGATCCTACATCGCAAGAGACTTTTTGTTCTTTCTTTACGAATAGAATAGAATAAAATAGAACAGAATTTTATTCTATTCACTTCAGCAAATATACAGCTAAGAAGGGAACTTGGTGTTTATGCTACAATGTTTAAACTTAACTCACATTCGTTCATCTACACATTACACTCCTAATCTCATAATCTTCCTTACTTTTTATCTAAACGAATAACTCATAACGAATAATTAAAATTAAAGTTAAAAATTTAAAGTAACGCATCGTATTATAAGTAAGTATCGTAACGTAACTAAAACTAACTGACTAACTGCTTATCTTATTCTTTTTTTTACGATCGTTAAAGCGATCTAAACAAAGCGGAATTTTATGTATCGCGAATATATCGCTTATCTTTGCCATAACAATGGCATAATTAAAAAATTGTTATTGTTTAGTTGCATGCAGAAAAAAGAACGAAAGTTTAGAGAAAAACAAGAATATATTTTTATTCGTCTACTAGCTGTTATTATCGCATCAAAATGCAGTTCAAAATTAATATAAAATTTTTATGCAAAAAATGTATTTTCTTAGAAAATTTATTTTCCTTGTTTTTTGCTGTTGTAAGAAATGTGCATTACCGATTATAATTTGCTTCTAGTGTATTTAAATTCCTTAATGAAGATTAAATCGATTGATTCTATTTTCAATTATGACTTATATTAAAATACGGTCTCCTTAAAATTTGCCGATTTTAAATAATTGAATTAATTTTAAATAAATATTTTATACATTGAAAAGATAATTGTACTTTACATTAAAGAAAGCTTAAATACTTAAGAACAGATTTTAATTCATAAAATATATTATAAGAATATCATATATTTTTTCAAATATTATGAATTATAAATTTTGAAAAATATTTTTCAAAACATTTTTTTAATATCTAAAGAAAAAGAAAGAGCTTCAATTATTTTTAAACGAATTATACAATATATACTTAAAAGAACTTTCGAATTCCTTTTCACGTTCGCTACAATAAGTAACTCGAACTTCGTTCGAGAGAAGTTCACATTAGAGTGAATAATTTTCAAATACATCTAAATGAGAGACAGGTTAGAGCACACATGATTCCAATCGCTCTTCCCGCAAATAGCAACGTTATTTTTAATCACCGCGCACTGCTGATGTTCCGTAATTGCAGGATACTTTGCGATTCGTGGCTTGTGGAAGGCACCTATCTCTTTTTCAAGAGAGAATCATCACGGTAGTGCTCGATGCTGATCACGTAGGCCTCGTAGTTCCGAGGGTGCCCTGAGCACACCGCGGAATACTAGAATACTATAGTAGCGAGAATGCGCGGCGCATACTCGCAATGTGAGCGGATAACCGCGCGAACGAGTGCGAGAGAAGCAGCGACGAGCCCGGAATTTTCGGTTCCATCAGAATGTTCTCCGTTACATGGTATGAATGCTTTTGCCTAACAACGTATAACTTTTAATATATACGATTGGGTTATTCATATCCTATGCATTTCTTTTCTTTGAAATAAGCATGGAGCATTTGGCTAAATAATGGTCTCTATCTTCCCTTTTTTAATCCTTAAGAGGATATTCTCCTTTATTAAAAAAATCAATTTTTTTTTTATTACATTTTCGGAAAGTTGATAATCTTATCTTAAAATATATTACCAAAGCCAATAGCTGATTAGACTGAGATAGCTATAGATTATTATTTACAATTAATTTATTTGTAAATCATAGTTGAAACTTTAAATTTTTCTCAAAACAGCATTTTTCAACCGCGTTGACATAATATCTCGGCAACTAAGCGTCCAATCGACTTGAATTTTTGCTTGTCCATTTAGTATATGTTCTTTTATTACTGGAATTGCGGAATTTAATTTACGGTTATTCCATTTTATTATATAAAAAAAAAACAAAAATTTATAGGTGAAAATCAATACCATTTTTCAAAACATTATCGTTTCAACAATTTTCAATTTTTTTCTTATATTCTAGTTCCAGTGTAACTCTTACAATTTAATAATTTCTTTGGTTTTTTTGGTTTCAGGCTACTAGAATTAACGGAATGAATGCGTCAAAAAGAAATTTTTTTCATACGTCTTGCGTATCATCGCATATTTTTTTTGTATGATACATATGAACACGAAAAAATAATTTTTAAATATTTATTTTGTACAAATAAAGTTTCAAAAAATTTGATATTAATTCATTTCTTTTAAAAAAATTCCTGAATAATCATATAATTTTTAGTTTTACAAAGGAGAGTATCCCCTTAAAAGAGGAGATCAGTCGCTCGTTCTCTTCTCTACTCAAGATTCTTCGTAAATAAAATATTACTTCTGCCGGTTATTATTATTTGTCATTATTATATATATTTATTTTTACAATTCTAAATAGAGTCGTTTAAATTCATGGAAAGCAATTGTAGTATTGAGATAAAATATGATAGAAATTTATTTAGATTAATTACACAGTTATTATATACTTCGTAATGAGCAAAACTACATAATGGAAAGACACTCGAAAAATATAAAAAAAAATTAAAAACAAGAATGTATTTAAAGGACCTACATCTATTGATTCATTTCGAAATCGAACCTCGCCGTGTATACAAGTAATATTTGTGTGTAAAGTACGTATATATGCTGAAAGTCCGTAGTAGTTCTATGAACTGTCGCACGTTCGACTTAAAGAGTCATGACGATGTAATAATCGTCATAATGATAATCCTAATTGATATTCGCAAGTCCAGTTGATATTTTTTTCAACTGCATTATGAAAAACATATGTTTTTCACAGTCTTGTATGATTTGAAGTTATATAATCTTATTTCTTGTGGATTTTCAAAAAAAGAAAAACATTCAATAATTCAATTACGTTAACTTTAAGCAAAAATAAAAATTAATTAAACACTATCCACGAATATCAGTTAAAGAAATTTTAGAGCAAATATCAATTAGAGTTAAAGTATATGTAAGAATTACTTAATAATTGTTGTATATTATAAGTAAGAAAAATTAACCCGAATACGAAAGATTCATCGTCATTTAAGGAAAAGAACTGATTAGTGTTTCAATAAACTGTTTAATTATATAGTAAGTGATAATATTTCATCAGTGATAATATATCATCAAATGATAATGTTTCATTATGCGATATCATCAGTAATTGACAGAGTTAATCAGTTTATCGGAATCATTAATTAGTTCTTTTTCCTAAACGGTAGTAAAATACTGGATATCATGATATGTAATTAAAGGAATTAATATTGACATATATACGTTCGTCATCCATTTATTTAAATTAAATGCAGAGAATCTGCGTTTAACAATACAGCAGCGTGAAAGATTTCCTGAAAGATCGAGCGATGAAAGTAGTTTTTTCTTAGCGGTTAATGTTAAACACGTCATGATGCGCCTCTGCGAAATATCGCAGCGTCTAAGCTCGTGATAAACATGAAATATGATAAACGTAGGTATCGCGAAATTGCAGCTTTAAACTGTCCGTACATGTGAGAAGAAATATCCGATGAAATGCACGCCGCATCAGGTGGATTTGCATTTTTCTCAAGATAGGTCGACTTCGAAGGGAGAGGGAAGGGGGATGGACGTAAATCTTTCGCGCGATAACTGCCGAAGGCAGTATGTTTCGTATGCATATTAACCCGTCGGCGTCATTGTAGTGTTAAAATGTTACACGGACGTTGAGATGGATCATGATAACCCTAATATTTTTTTGGCCTATTCTCGCAATGTCAATAATGGTTTTAGAAAGTCTTAGCTCCAACTAGAGCGGTTAGTTAAAATCTACGAAGTATGTAAGAAAATACAAATGTTTAAAAATGTCTCGGGTCATTATGACCCAGCCACAAATGACGCCGGATTAACACGCGCGTGAATCTGATAAAAAGCGATACGTAAAACAACAAAGAAGAAAATGTAAGGAAAAAAACATTACATGAAAAACATTACATGAATGATGTGTATGTAAATCTCGGCGTAAGCTGAATGATTTCAAATGGTTACACTGAAAAAAATTACTAAATCTTATTATATTTCTATTATAAGATATACTATATCTTATAATATTTCTTCAAATAATCCTAAGTAAACATTTACTTGTAAGTAAATAAATATTTATTCAATCAAAAAATGATAGTTAAATCAAATTAATGATTCTTTTATCAAATAAATATACAAATTTACAAATTTAGAAAATATTTACTTAGAATTTCAAATAAATATTTATTAAAAATTAGTATTTTTTTCAGTGTTTTCAAGCGATGTTTCATCTCGTAGTAGTGATCCTTGATTTTGCGTCGAGGAAACCCTCGAAAATTTGTACCCTCCTTTGTATCCTCCTTTTTGTTATCGAATCTGTCTGGTATCTTGCTGAGCGCCCGAGATCGCCTTCGCTTTTGCTTCGAACCAAGCTACTTGGACGTTTTCGCCTCACTTCGACAAACCATTACCTCGCCCACGTCGCAAACACAATCGCCTAAAGTCCTGCGATCGGGTAAAACCGGTTTTGAATCGCGACCAGTGCTGTAACTACCTACTATGCGGCCGGATTTCACGATCGGAGAGAAGCTCACGCCTTTTACGAGACCCGCGCGCAAAAGAAGAGGCTGCGACGATATTCCTCGACGAATTAAATCGCTCCAGAACGTGACAGGAATCATTGAAGATCTTTCGCACGTCTTTTCGTGATTGAACGAAGAGACGCGGAATAATTCGTAAATCTTCATCGGATCGCAATCTCTTCTCGGAGCTATTTGTTTACGCAATGGCAATCGAACTGCTTTGATTAAAATTTACTTTCACTATGATTGAAATATTGTTAGCTAAGTAAATATGAGACATGAATGCATAAAAAATAATATTAATTTTAAGGTATTAAATAAAATAACTAAATTATTTATTGCAAAAATCATGTAAATTTTCAATAATGTATTAATAAAAGTGAAGTATAGCAATAATTATATTTGTGACATCGGATAAGATTTCTTCTGCAGATTGAATAATTAGATGATAAATTGTAAATTCTATATTAATTTATACGATTCTATCACTACTCAATGGAATTCATTTCTGCGCATCATTCTGCGCATTTCACGTGTATTGTCCCCAGTCCAAGGGATCGATTATGTATCTTGAAACAAAATGAAAATTACGAAAGTGAAAAAATTCACTAGATGTTGACAATGAAATTGTGAATATTCTGGTGAATATACTACATTTTGCTAACTTTTGTAATTTTTATCTCATTCCAAGATAACACAATCGACTTCCAGCAGAAAGCTTTCTTGAAATGCACGTACACGACGGAGAATTTTTTTATTGAACAACCAGTCGGTCGTCGATGAGGCATCGATATGCCAGCGAATGTACGTTGTCATAAGATACGCGAAGCGGAGCGCAAAGGGTTAACGACATTCTACGTCGCTGTATGAGAGAAAGGGAGAGAGAGAGAGAGAGAGAGAGAGAGAAGAAAAGAGAAAGCTGCGTCATGCAGGCCGCTGTTAACCCCTAACCAACGCAGCACTCGGTCATGCACCCCCGATGCGCTATATGCTATGCAACCCTCGGCGGAAGGTGGCGGTGGCACCGGCGGATCGATCGCGCGCGCACGTTTCTTCATGTCTCCGGCGTAAAAATTAGTATTCCGCTCTCGGCATCACGGCAGCAGCGGGCACTGTGAAAACGGAAAAGACGAAGGGGATGGAGAGTAGAAGGCAGAACGCCGAGGAGGCGAACATTCCCAGGAACCCTCTCCTCCCACGTCGCGATTCCACTCGTAGCTCGTATAACCCCCGTCGAACCCTCTACATGCCCCTCTCCGATCTCTCTCGCTTTGTACTTCTCACTCTTTCTCTCTTTCAATCTTTTTCTCTTTCTCGCGGTTTTCTTGCTTCGCGAACGTTTTACGGAAACGACACGACGCGCTGTTCGGGGTAACTCTCTTGAATATCGAGAACCGGACCGGGTATCCTCCCCCCATCTCGGATATACGTGGGTCGCATTCGTGTCCGAGACCGCGAATGCGGACCGAATGTCGATTCGTCTTCTCCTCACTCTTTCTCTCCTGATCTCTTCGGTTTGCGAAGAGTTCGTTTTAATTGCCGGAGTTTATCTCGTCCTTCGCAATCGGAATATCCCTAAATCGCTCCTTTATCGCGGATTTAGTCGATCTAGCACTATTTTTCTCGCTCTTTACACTTTAACAAAGATACATTTTTTGCTAGAATAGAATGGTTATTGATCTGTTAACAGCACTTCTTAATTAATTAAATCATAAATATAAAGGCAAATTAATTTTATTATTTAATCTGCAATAAATTAGATTAAAAATGTGATATTGTTGAAATTCAATATTAATGTTTCTGAATATTTGCGTAGATTTTCAGATTTTATATATATATATTTTTTCTATTAAAAATTTACTTTAGAAGAGTCAGTAATTCGTCGAGACAAAGGTAAGAAATGAAAACGATATGCACACTGAGAAAAAATAAGTCAATTTTAATAAATATTTGTTCAATATAAAGAATGATATTGTTAAATTAAATTAATGATTCTTGTATCAAATAAATATACCTCTGTATTTTTAATAAATATTTGACGTTATTCAATTAAATATTTATTAAACTTGACTATATATTTTTCCTCAGTGCAGATTGCGTGAAACATTGTAGAAAAACATTGCAGAACGTTGAACAAAAATAATTTGCCTCCTGTGAGGTTTGAACTCACGACCCCTGGTTTACGAGACCAGTGCTCTGCCACTGAGCTAAAGAGGCTGACGTTTTTCACTCTTGGTCGACAGTTGATACATCACTGACGCTTCAACTATTACGAATTTTACCTAAATCGAGCCCAAGAATACGTAATTGGTACATATGTATTATGTATGTTAATTATATTCTATCGACGTTAATAATCTCCGAGCATTTCGATTTAATTCTGTTGTCGAAATGTTGTTTTGTCTACTTCGTTCACGTTTAGACGTTCATGTCGCACCTTTTTAAAGAACGATTTGACGGCTGTAGCAACGATGAAGCTTATGGAATTTCCAAAAATAATATTCGACCCACAAATCACGCGTGACGCAAAGCAGATGTCAGTTGCCACTTCCCGTTTCGCGCGGGCCGTATCTACACAATGAGCCACGTTTTCGGGTGTTCCTGTACGGGGCGGGGGGGAGAGGGAGAGAGAGACACGTGCGGAACCCCCTTTCCCTACTTTGGCCGAAGAGGACAGATGTCGGGGCCCCGGCCATCTTAAAGATTTCGAAGGGTCGACCCTTTTCGGGAACCGGCGAAGTTCTTTGAGACGCAATAAAAGGACTCAACGGTACGCGCTCGTAAGACCATTGTACTATTTAAGCAGATGTTATTCAATGAATGCGCAATATATAATATGAATTGCCGACAAAGGGCACGATTTGTCTAGGGTGCCTGAGAATTTTTGCATCTTCGCCTCGTACGTTACTGCGTCATTGTCCTGATAAAGAGATATCTTATCTCAAATTTATTTCTGTCAGCATTGATAAATATTTATTTATTTATATATCTTATGATATAGTTAATTAACGAAGTGTATTTTTGAATTACGAGCGAAATCGTGATTGGGTAATAAAGCATTAAAATTCAACGAAGATTTCATTGTTCGGGCATCCGCATCGTATTAATAATTTATAATAGATATTTAAATTAAATGTACAAAATATCAAAGATAGAAAATTTAATTTGTATATAATCATAAATTTAATTTTATAAAGCTTATAAAATATTTTGAAATACTTAGTATTCGTATTTTAAAAGTTTCTAAATACTAAAAAATTCAAGAAAAACTGGATGTGAAAAAAAAAATCTTTCTGATTTGGTCTCTACAAAATTAACTTTTTTTTTATTCACATTGAAATTAGTGTTCAGAATAATTTTTTTAATTCAAAGAAAAGAGCTTTTTTTATTTCTCTTCGATATAGGCCAGATATATGAAAGAATATTAAATAATCTACAATAAATATTTCACAAAGAGTTGCACATTTTAATCTCAATAAATGAATCTTTCAGATAGATTGAATTACCATTTCATATTGTTACATCGTAATTGATCATATATGAAATATTGATTGCGCTTTGTCTTCAATAGTCCCTTCGTGAATCTGTCGAATGTGTGTGGAGCAATATTCGCTATAACTCGACGCTTGAAAATTCAGGGAATCCAATTAAAAGACCGGATGCCCCTTTAACCGCAATGAAACATATATTGTCTCGTCTGTATGACACACGAAAACGCAGCAACACGTATCTGTGTCTAAAAATGCACGTGTCTAGAAGTTATTATTTTGAATCACCTGTCTTTTTATTTATATTATTGCAATCGTTTGCTTCAAGGTATATATCAGATGTTAAATCTTTCGACAGATTTAATAGCTCGATTTATTGATTCAAAGACAAAAAAACAATTGAAAGATATTACATTACACATTAATAAATAAAATATTACATTACACAGATGAAGAAAGTTTGTATAATTAAGTTCTTAAAAATATTCATAAGATTTTTATTTAAATCCTCTTTGATGAGAGAGACGTAAGTAATATTTTAGAAATATAAAAATGCATAAACATAAAATAGATATTAAAAAATTAAAAGACTAAAATTCATTTTTATCAGAGATTAATTTTAATCTTGGTTAAGTCACTTTTTATCTTTTTCCAATCGTTAGAATCAAAAAAAGTAAATTATATAATCGAGATTAAAGTTTTGATTAAAGTTATATAAAAAGTAATTTAATTAAAGTTATATAAAAAGTAAATTATATAATTGAGATTAAAGTCTCACTCAGAAAAGAATAGGAAACAAGATGCAAATGTAACTTGTAATGTCTTCTTTAATATTTATTGATTATTAAAAAATTTAACTGCAACGACGAAATGTACATTTCTGTGAAATAAAAAATTTTATTTTTCGTATTATTCGTAAAACAAATTGTAAACAAAATAGATGGTTTATTTGCTAAAAATAAAATTTATTTCACCGTATTTAAATAAGGATTTATTTCAGAGTGAAATAAACATATATTTCACAAGTAAATATTTAAAGCATTTTTTTTCATTGCACTGAGAAAAATTTCTGGTTGAAAACGAACTAGAAGAATTCTGATTTCGATTCAATTCTCAACTGAAATTATAATAGTCAATAAGAAAATTCTAATTTGTTCATTTTCAACCAAAATTATAATTAATGCAACCAGACTTTTATTTTAGTGTGTAATGACAAAGGCATTAGGCTCATAAAGAATAATCGAGCATCAGAATCGAAATACATGATCTCTTTCATTCACCCACATTGCCGCTCGTTGCAGTTTCGCTCGTTTATTGCAACGAATTCCTCTATAAAAAACATGCCTTTCGCAAAGCGCAAAAGAAGACATCGTACGTGCATCTTTTATGTCTCTTCTACAATAGGGTCGTAAGCCGTGAGCCGTAAAGTCTATTCTATAATTGGATATATATATATATATAGATAGTGCATAAGAGAATCAACTACAATTTTTCTTTTCCGTGAAGTGGAAGGAAAGGAAGGATTCGAAATAATTAATTGATTCTCTGATGCATTGTGATTTTAAAGTCACGGCCCTATCTGCAACGGTTTTGGACATCCCAAAGTAAAGTTTTTTCATTTTTCTTTTTCGGAAAAAAGATTAGGATTTGCTAAGATATAATCAGCTAAGAAATATCTTTAGTGTCCCTTAGTATTTCCTTAGTGTTACTTTTTTTTTCAATTCAATAAAATAATTTTTTTTGACAAAGATTTGAAAATATCATGATTCCTTATTAGTAATCTTAAAAGTAATAATAAAAGAAATAGAAAGGCTCGTGGGAACAGGCTGTATTTTTTTTTCTTTTAAAAAAATGTAGTCGTAAATAGTTGTATTTGTAAAAATTGATCAATTATACTATAATATCCTTCTCATATTCGACTGTGACTGATCAATTCTTATAATTATACTTATGCAGAATGAGAAATTAACCAATAGTCGATTTTTTTCATCATATTCGACCAATTGATTGATCAATTTCTTACGACTTATGATATTGAGTATTATAGAACAAATATCGCCGTTCCCGTTGAACGAAGCGGAGTTTCGCGAGCGCGCGAAAGCAACGGCCCAATGCGCTGGTCGCGGTCGTCGCCGCCACCAACGCCGCGACGGGCGGTAGCGAGACGAAGCCAACCTCCGCTTCGTACCCTTGAACCTAACAGACGCTCGCGACGTTGCCACCTTGTGCAAGTATGCCATGAAGTGAGACGCGGAGGAAGAGGAACACGATGTTCGGTCGCGCTCGGCTATGCCCGTTGCGTGCTTTCTTCGCAAGAATTCCGAGTGGCCGTGCCGCTCGCTTCACCTCCTCCACTACCACCACTACCACCGTCGTTGTCGTCGTCGTCGTCGTCGTCGTCGTCGTCGTCGTCGTCGTCGTCGTCGTCGTCGTCGTTGTCGCCGTCGTCGTCGGCTGGCTCGACGCCGAACGCGCTGACGTCACGCGCGTCAGCGTTACGCGTAGCGTTACGTAAAAAACGTGTAGCTGACTGGCTGGCGAACTCTACTCGGTGAAGCATATCGCTGCGTTGCGTTGCGTTGCGTTACGTTGTATTGCGTTGCGTAGCGCGCATAAGGGGCATTCTATGCGGCCACGTCGAGCCAGTCGCGCTTCTTCGCCGATTATGTCAGCCTTTTAATAACGGAAGAACGATGTTTTTAGCATATTCACTGTCGCCTCTGACATTTCTACCAGTCAAATTCCGTTCTCACATGGCGAGACCAAGTCTCGATACCCGCATCTTGCTACGCCTATACATGGATTTTTTTTTTAGGATAAAGAACATATTTTAAACATGTTTTAAAAGCTTAATTGATGTTTTTAATATGTTTTAATACGTTTTTCTTTATAGTGCTGTTTAGAGCATATTTGAAGCATTAAAAACATTTAAGAAAAAACACAATACGTTTTATTCTTAAAAAAAAAACATTAGTCTTTATCAATTCGGTTTTTTTTCAAGTTTTTCCATTTTTGCTTTGTTACTCTAAAATTAAATGCGTTTATCCAATATTTTTCTTCTTCTATTTGATGATATTATTTATGTATAGACCTTATATCAGCAAAATCTGGCCACGATCGATTTCATCAAAATTCTACGAGAGAAATATATATATATAATTTCTCCCTGCATATATATTACTCATTTTAATTTATTACTATCTCGTTCTATATTCTTAATTAAATATAGAGTGTGAAACAATACAGTTAGAGTGAGATAGTAAGTCTATTAATGTTGCTTGAAATCCTTCAAAATTTTTGCACTTAAAAAGAGGTAAATATGTATTCGGACATTGAAGACAAAGGAAGTAAAGATGCCGAGTACAAAAAATACAAACAATAATAACTAATAGACCTAATATCAAGAAACATACCAAGTCAATAAAAATCAAAATGATGACTTTTCATTAAAAATTTTACTGATTATTGAGAGAATCAAAATACAGTCATTTCGATTTTTTATTAACTTTTATGTGTTTCCTGGATATACAGGAAAAAATTATATATATAT
>Ga0157364_1004761_pt1 | contig 13651 bp, 4 predicted proteins | sample AttsexASBM2_FD_111476 | JGI IMG/M metagenome (GOLD analysis project Ga0157364, IMG submission 111476) | Fungus gardens microbial communities from leaf cutter ant in Ribeirão Preto, State of São Paulo, Brazil - Atta sexdens ASBM2 | ecosystem: Host-associated > Fungi > Mycelium > Unclassified ... | reverse complement strand
ATACTATATAGCATAATTATTGCACTATATTTAATATTAGGTGTAGAAAAAAGTTCGTGGCGTTTTTCCCGTTAGATGTAACGGGAAAAACGCCACGAACTTTTTCCCATGCCTAATATATTGACAAAGATTTCTGTTAATATGATAAAATATTGATTCTTGTTCTGATAATTGTTATATACTAAATGTCTTAGATTTACCGAATTTATTTTACAAATTATCTAATAACATTATTCAATACTATTTTGCTATACAAATAGTTATTTTTAATGTACTTTTGATGCTACTGAATCTATTAACACAATTTAGCACGTCATAATTTTGAGATGAATGACAAAAAAATAATGATTTTTCTATTGCTTGATATTGCAGCACCGATACCAAATTTTTTTTCTAAGGATTTTAAATTGATAAATATTTATTCAATTTAAAAAATGATAACTTAAATTTAAATATCATTTTTTTTAATTAAATAAATATTTATTTATTTGTAAGCAAATGGTACCATTGATACTATCTGAACAATTTATTTATTAAAATTTCTTTTTCAATATAACGGAATTCAATATATCAAAGTTCACTTTTCAGAGTTCAAGTCAAACATTAATATTGAGTGAAGTTTATACATTCAACGTTGTAATTATGTGTGTATGGTATATGCAATATACATTCTAATTATTTTAATTTTCAGAGCATAAACTGATTTTTATTGCCAAACAGGTTTATCTTTTAGTTATATGTCACTGTTACGTAAATTGGTAAAGCAATAATTATAAATTTAAAAAAAAAATATATATATATATATATCGTTTTTAAAATTATATATATAAATATAAATTATATTAATAAAATTATATATAATATATATATAATTATATATATACATATATATATAATATATATATAATATATATATAATATATATATAATTTTAAAATATAAAGCATAAATTATAAATTTTTTTTTGCTCTTTTTATTGGATATCTGACGTGATTAATACTTTTAAAAAGTTTCAGATATTTTGGTACTTGATTCTTGATAGTAGTATTTTAAGTAAGAAATATGAAATATATTGCAATAATAGTAATGTAAACATAAATAAAAGAAAATTAATTCTTGTCTTGTTCAAATCGATTGATACTAAATTTGTTTCGAAAGAATAAAATTATTTACACAATTTTATAAATTTTTATAAAATTAGTGAACAATGAAGAAAGAGAATAAAATTGTCATTAGTTTAGTTGTACAAAAAATTCAATTAATAAAAATATACAAACGCTCAGCTAAATATATTTGTAATAGTACGATCATGAGATAACCGTATGCATTAAGGCTACTGTCTCTTACGAGAATCCCCGAGAATGTTTATGTTAATAATAGATCTTAAGATAGATTATAAAATAGAATGATAGTACTTAAGCGATCGACATCTAGATTGTTAGCGACAGACACTTAAACTAACATACTTGAGTTTCTTTGATTAAGACCATTCGACAGTTTCAACTTACTATTTCTAGTGCTTGTTGCACTCTATGTAATCAAAAATAGAAGAAAGATAGCACAAGCCATACAATAAATATATAATTTTTCAAAAAAAGTATATTAATATTTACTGTGTAAATGCTTATTGATATTTTATTCACAATTTTTATCCAGGACCATTTATAAGTAATTACTAAACTGTGTACATTTAGTTGTATATTTGACGAAGCAGGATATTATGAACCACATGTGCGGATTATTAACCCGTTATTAGTAGTATAATTATTCTCCTCGTTATGCGCAATTTCTCAGTCGGTTGCTAAATCTACAGTCGCATACGCAATGCGTCGCATAAACATTCTCAGCACGAGATATCGTTGCTAATCCCGGTTTAATGAGAGCCCTAACGGGAGACTTTGATTACTAGCGATAAACGAGCGATGCGTATTAGAATCAAGTAAATCCATAAAATAAGTGGCTGAACCATATGTTGGAGATAATTTACAAAGTGGAACAAAGCGCACTTTTTACAAGATTTTTGTTAATCGTATTTTTATTGTGTAATATGTCATCCGAAAATGCATCAAAATATAGATAAATGCTTATTCGTTTGCTGCTTTGATCGTTTAATTGATGATTGATTATATGTAAAAATTTGAGATATCACCATAGATTTCAAAAGTCATTCATAAACTAACTTTTCTTTTAATAATAAAATTAAATAGTAAATAAAAATTAAATAAAAATATTAGTGTCGCTACATATAAAAATGCAGCTAGTATAAATAATAAATTAGCTAGTATATTAGATTATTAATTTATTATTATTGAATAATAAATTAATCGTGATACTATCGTAGAATGCTGTAATCATAGTATTGTAGTATAACATAGAATTTTATCAATGTAAAGGTAATAAAATTAATTATTTTTTAATTTTTAATTTAATTGGATTGAAACTAAAAATTATTAATTTAATCATTGATATATTAACAAAAATAAGAAAATATGTAGTACGATATAATAATTTAAAAATGGAAAGAAACTTTAAAACTTTAAATTATAGTATACTGTTGTGAGAGAGAGAGAGAGAGAGAGAGAGAGAGAGAGATATCAAAGAAGCAATCCAATCTCTTGTTGAGTTAAATAACATTTTATTATTTTTAACCTTTATATGTTTCAAAATATAAATCAATCCATTTCGGTAATTAGTTTCAAAGTAAACAATCTATGTATCCGTATTTATTTTAATATATGTGCGCTTAGTAATTAATAATAAACTAAACTAAACTTAAGTTCAATTTAATATATTTTCTTGAGATAAATTATTTATCTCTATTTTAATTAAATTAACGACTTATTGAATAGAAACAGTGATAACCTATAAAAAAAATTCAAAATTATTCAAATTAAATATAATTTGACATTATAAATTTAACAGTATATATATATATATATATATATATATACTTGTGTAAAAATGGTATACTTTTATTTTATATATATATATATATATATATATATATATATACCGTCTAAATTCTAAACTTAATCACAATAACTATCATATAAAATAAAAGTACACCATTTTTACAAGTACACAGTTAAATTTCTCTGAATATTTTCCGATATTGAAAACAAACAGCATGTCTACTATCTTATCTGCCGCGATTAAATCATTCATGTTGCCTTTGTTTCGGATTCATAAATGGCACTTCCGCCCACGTCCGTAGTTGTTCCTCTGAGAGGAACTATGGACCAATTTGGTCGATTGACGCACGAGTGGCCAATTATAATTTCATACGAACGTTGGCCGTCATGAATAATAGATACAGATTGTTTCCAACCCCGATACTCGTCGGCCGAACCTCCCATCATGAGTGTTCCTTCGCATTCTATAGATTTCTTGCATCCTCAAAAGATAAGTAAATGTTGCATTTATATAAATGAATTCTTTTATGGAGTTGCGCATTAATTAAAATGCATAAATTAAAATTGTGGAATCAAAGATGTTGATTTTTAAATGATCATGTTAAAGGAATCCTTGACGTGACAATTTCTCATATTTACCATTCGTTTTTCCAATGTATGTACTAATGTATGTACCAATTATTCACTTAATACAAAAATAAGAAGCACATAATTTGACTCTCTTTTTTACTCTTTCTCTTTTTCTTCTCTCTCTCTCTCTCTCTCTCTCTCTCTCTTTCTCTCTGTTTCTCTGTCTCTTTTTTTTTTCATTGTATTTACGAACTTCTCTTTTCGTATTTGTCTGGACTGCCGCCCCGTGTCGATTCTCGCCGAGAACATCGCGTGCAGTGGCACGTTAACTGCATCGTTGTAAAGCAGATTTCATTTAAAGAGGCACAACGGAGGCGAAAAGGCCGTAAGAAAAAGAAAAAGATACACGGAGAACGCATGTGGTCCTGCTATGTAATTTTCATTCGCACTCGTGGCTACGCTTAACTGCGACCGAAGCGAAATAACGCTTAATGGAATACCTATACAGGGCGATTCACGGTTAAGTCGAGAAACTATGCAAATCTCATATAAAGATGAAGAAAACATAAGTGAATGTATAATTTCAAATGGAACTAGATTATTTAAATACAATAAATTTTTTTCGATATGCTAATCTTTATTCAACACAAAAATTGATAAAAGTGCAGTAATTAATTTTTAGATGATTTTTAATAAATCTTTTAAATTGATGATGAACTTATAGAGATATATTATTAGAACTCTTGAACTGAGAATCTCCTAATTCTCCAATTTATTTATCTTTTTGATAACAGTAGAATAAGATGCTTTTATCAATTAAGAATGTTTTATATTAATCATCGTAAAGGATTTAAGTATTGTTTAATATTGGTTTGATAATCATAAATCTGAATTTTTATTTTTCACACGTCTGCTAACTATATATTTATTTTAATCGTAAATGAGATTAGTAACATTTAATCGTTTCTTTCGGCTTATTTTTTTTTTTGATTTGTTATTCCTGACTATCAGTTTAAAGCAAAAGTTTTCGATCCAGCCGTGTATCGTCCTGTAGAAAGATTCGACCAACCAAAGTATCAGCGAACGAAGGCGGTACGGTCTCAAGTTGGGAATCGCGACCGGATATTCTCTTCGTCTTTAGTATCATTGGCAGTAAATTAAAAGCCGGCTTTTAAAGGTCGGGATTGTGAGAGCGGTGCGTTGTGCACGCAAACGAATTCCAAATCGATGAAGTGCACTTGATGAACGAATGTGAAATGCCCGCTACGCGGCATCGTTATTCTCCACCGTGCTAAATGTGGCTATCCAATCCTTGTTAACCCCGAACTCTCATCTTCGTTTCCATCGAATAAAACATTTATAACATAAATATGAACAGGAGATAGCATTATTAAGGTTAATGCCAGCTAATATTAAGCGACAAAATATTTTAAAGACGTCTTAATTTTAATTTAATAATTTTTATGCTTTTTATTGTTTCTTATCAAATATTATATGTAATTATTGTTAACTAATATAAAGTATATTTTATATGTGAAAACTATAAAAAATGATTTTTATTTATTTTTGATAATTATTTCGATTTATCCAAAAATTGTTTTAATTATAAGAAATAATTATGCTAATCGTGCAAACAAAATTCTAAATTTTATAATAATTTATGAATCATCTCAATATATAGATATAGATTTATTGCTTTGTTATATAAAAGTTATTTGTTATTGTATAAAAGAAATTTAATAGTTCGATGATTATAAAAATCGAAAATGATATAGCAAAGATTGTTCGCGGCCTTGAGATAGAATATGACAGAATAAAATCGGGATTTTCTTTTACATTATACTCGTCTCGTAATGAAGATCGTGTCGAACATCTGTTATAATAAACTCGATATATCACACTTTGTACGAAGATCACCCCCTCATGATTTATTATACATTATACCTGAGCATTATCGGACTGCGCATCGCGCGGCTTCAACGCGGTGCCTCACATGACGTCCATCAAGAAGCGATAATTAAAAAGGAGAGGGTTTAAATCGCTTGGATGTTCACGAGATCGGCCATCTGCTTCGCGCGATTAGAATAAGAATGGCGTAAGTCATGCTTACTATGAAATTTTGTTATCAAAGAGTGGAGGAATCGAGTTAGAGATCGTATTCGTGACTTTGCATCCGCTTAATTTCTAGCAATTGAATAATAAAAGTCAAATTTTTGAAGAAATTGTGCAGCAAAATCAACATTTATCATGATCTCTCATACATTCTATTGTATAATGTTAAATATCTTAATAATTAAATTCTAGAAATTTTTCTACTTAAAAATCGATTTGAATATAAGTAAATAATGTAGCCTTTTTTTATTTAACTTTTAAAATAAATATTTTATTTTTTATAATTTACCATTATGCCAATTGCTTGTTTTTATTTTTTAATTAAAGGAGTTTCTTTTTCAATTTAGCGACAAAAATTTTGTTATTAAAGTTTTGTTATTTAAGACTAGAGACGACGCTTTTTACAAGTAACACATACTGCAAGTTTAAAACACTCTTAAAATTCATCTAAATCTGTATATTTTCAAAGATTGTTCTTTCAAAACTATATGTGTAATTCAAAAAGTTCAACTTACTCATTTTACTTTCTTCATTCATGCGTCATTGACATAATTATCAAGCTAGAAAAAGAGAGAAGTTCTCCATTGCGTCGCACACAACAATGCACTTTGACTTCGATGCTCCTACTATTGTGACTTAAGAATTAAACGAGAACACACTGAAACCGAGAGAGAGGTTGGCCTCTTCTCTCCAGAGGGCATATTTCTTTGATCTCGATTTTTGTCCCGCCTCATCACCCCTTTTACCTCTCTCTTCCCCTTATCCGCGAAGAACTCAAGACCGGTTAATCCAGATTAACTTTGAGCTCGAGCATATATATATGCATATACATGCACGGCAATACGCGTATCGTACATATTGATAGATATATGAAGTGTAAAAGTTTCATGTGTGTCTAGACAGATTCGTGAGGCTTTCACTATTCGTGAAACATTTTTTTTACGACTTCATAAACCTGTTTTATAAAAATCGTTAATCGCGTTTGTTTATTCAAAAATATCGAAATTGTGACGTATAAAAATTGTTGTTACAATTTTAGATTCAAAGCAATAATTAATTTACTATTATATAATCTATCGTCTACTATATATATATAATTTACACTCAAACGCTCTTTGAATAATATACGATTAACAGTTTTAATGAGAATAATATTAAATTACACTAAATTTTTTATATATAAAAAGACTATCATTGTCATAATATTATATTATTTGATTACAATATATTATATAATTTATATAATATAATATTTGCCAATTATGTGTTATTATAATAACTATTATTACCTTACACACACACACACACACACACACACACACACACACACACACACACACACACACACACACACACACACATATATATTTATTTATTTATTTATTATAATGCAATATCCTTTTCGACCCTTTTGTATGTAGTATTGAGCAACAATCTGTCATGAAGCAAATTTGCCTATAATTTCAGTTGTTTTGATGGAAATATCTTTCTATCACATTTCTTTACTCAATAATTATTGATGTTATTGATGTTAATTATTGATGTTAATGAACACATGTTACATATTTATCTCTTGCTTCTTTCATTTGCTTAAGTCTTGCTCTCTTCATTTCATTTAGAAGTATTTTATTACGTATAGGTATACATGCATAAAAATGGTTTAAAAATAAAACGATTATGGACGACATTCTCGAACGTAACTTTGCATTTCGTAAATTGGTTGCATGCATCGAGCGTCATTCATGGACGCATCAATTTCTGCATCCCTGACCTGAGTTTTGCACCAAATGACGAACATTGTAACGCTTAATGCGCTTTAACGAGAATGCGTGTGCGACGATTGGCCGCGAGGATACTTTACGTACAGGTCCTTGGTAACGCGATTACGCGAGATCTCGACGAGATCCGATCTCGACGACGGGATTAAAGGCAATCGCGAGGCGATCGAGAACCGCCATTGGGTAATAAATGCGGCACATAATGAACCGCCTTTATCTAGCAAACTCGTTGAAAGCCGCCGCCGTTCGTGAATGTAAATTTATTCTCCGTGCGTAACACTGTTGCGTTTTGCCCCTAAGGATATAGCGCAAGTACGGCGGAATCTCGTTTATATTGGACACACTACTATGTCCAGCTGCTGAATGAAACGTAATCCTATTCTAAAATTGTGTTATTCCTTATCATACAATTTTTACAGCAAAATTTTTACAGCAAACAAGATATAAATGATTGATACATTACAGATAATTAACAAAATAAATAATTTTTAGAAATTAAATTAAATGAATTGAGAAATAATTTTATAAATATTGAATATTGCATTATGATTTCCTAATTTGCTACATTTTTATCTTCCAATAACAAAATTAATGTAACTCACAGAACATAAAATGTGATGTTATACCGTTAGCACATTGAATAGGATTTCTGCTAATCAGAAATTAAGATATATAAAATAATCTTAATATTAATCTTATCATATTTTTTATGTAGAAAATTTATTAAACTTTCGTTATGTATGGTATCCGCTGTAATAAACTCGCCGTACAGAGACAACAGACATGAACGCATAAAAGGACATGTACATCTGTCAAGTACCAGCAGTATCCCGAGCTTAAACGAGCCCTAGAAGCGCGCATAATTTAGTTGCACTGATATGCATTCATTCGCGAGACACACGCTACTTCTCATAGTGAAACAACGAGCCTGTTCAGGATCACCATCTAGGGATGAACGGCGGAGCAATGTAGCTCTCTCGAGCTCTGGCAGTCACCAAAACCTGTCCAACACTCCGAGTGACTTCGACATTTTTCACGGATCGTCCTCGATAGCGACCCACGCGCCTGAGCTACGTCCAGTTCTCGAAGTGGACCTTTTCCAAGGTCAGTGACGTGTGGGCCGCTAGAGAGAACACTGACGAAGTGCACTTTGTTGCGAAAGCACTTATGAACGTCGCGCATGTCGCGTGACGTTTTGACATCGCGACGCGAATGCAATCTCCGGCTTGCGACAAAAATTTTCACGTTGAACGACCATTTCATAAAAATTGCGTCATTTCATACAGTCAACTTAACGGTCAATGAATTCTATGCGGTGACATGGCGACACATCCTCTTGAAAATTGATATATGTTAAAAAATTTATGCAATATTGTATATTATGTGTAATATTTCAAACTTTTAATTATTTATTTAACATATTAGTAATTAAAAGATAAATTAGATTTCCATTTAAGTTGAATTAAAATTAAAATTAGTTCAAAAAAATATTAGTTAAAAGAAATATTAGTGAAATGACAAAAGATAAAATTTAAAATATATTTTGTGTATTTGCTCCTAATTAAATTATAAATTAAAATTTTTTTAAGTTATTCTCTACATTTTTATTATAAGGAATAAAAATTGTAAATTTTACTAAATAATTTTATCAATTAATTTATTATATGTTCATAAATACAGAAATTACTTACTAATTTGTTAATATCTAAATACTTTAAAATATCTAAATACTTTAAATATAAATAATAAAAAGAGATTAATCTTTTGTAAAAAAATTAAGTAATTTTCTCTGTTATTAGCTGTCTATGCATTTTTCTTTATAGATAAAATTATTTTTTAAGCGATGACTACTTTTGCTGGGAAAATCTTCAATTTTCTTTAAATATTTGGAAATAAACACGCGTATTATAAATAAAGAGGAAACATACATTTATGATAAGAAACTTGAAAGCGAAAGAATTAAAAGTGATTGGAATCAACGGCTTGACACGTTGGCTAAACCAACTGTTATCCTAACGTGGTTTCCTAAAGTGTATTTATGCGATTATGCGATTATCCGCGACACACATGAGGTCGGGCTGCGCTGATGTGCATGTTCTCAGTTATTGATTAAATTATGATCTGGATCGTTCAGCGTGCGAATTGGAGGGTTCGCAACTGGGACTAGGAGGCGTTAATTAAATCGAACGCAGCTCAGGTTCGCGTGGACGCGCGCGTCCGGCCACGGTGTAGAGTGTACGACGGCATCAGACGCGATGCACGATGTGCTCTGTATAAGGCGTCACTCTCGATATTAATGATGGCAATGCATGGCTGGTAATGAACACATGCGCGACCTGTCCCGCCCACGTGCGCAACGGATTATCCGGATGGCTCCGCGCTGTAACGCGCGGACGTAACGCTGCTCTCTCGCGCGGATTTGCATGGCGAAACTGACCGTCCGTCTGTCCGATGAAGATTCATTAACCTGTGCTGAAAAAGCAAATTAAAATAGACTGCACTGTAGGTACATAACTATCGCTCAAAACTATTGCTCATCAATTTTTGTACTTTCTTATAATACACCTGAATTCCGTTCTAATTCTATTGTATTCCTCTGTATGTATGTGTATATATATATATATATATATATATATATATATATAAAATTAAATTATTAAGTCTAACACATATACACATACACACATCTAGAAGAGCAGGAAAGAAAATAGAAATTCACTCTCCTCCATTTAATTAAGAAAGACAGAATGAGCAAATACTTTTGCACGATAATGTGTGTGTATTGAATCAGGTATTTTTTTTATTATGATTTTATTTTATTGAAACTACTGAAAATACTTCTAGTTTAAAGAATTTATGAAGGAAATTATTTTCGAAAAGCTGATATTATACAGACGACTATAGAAAAATATGTTTCTTTGAAACCATCAAAAAGAGTCATGGAATATCAACCAAAACTATCCACTGACATCTGCTATAAGTCTACGAATTATGCGCGGAGTCATACGTTTTCTTCTTAGCATCTGCTGATCCGCAGCATAAGAGTCGATCATTGCGGGTGATATCGCTTGCCATAAGGTATTCAAGTTCATTAAGTATCATTCAAGAACGATTCTATTATGCGAGTGCCCTCGGTACGTATGCGCAATTTCTTTTTCGCTGTGTGCAATTCGACCGATTCATGCTTTATGTTGGGATTACATTCATAACATTTTATTATTTATGCTCGATATTTTGATTCTATACGAATTTTGATTCTCGGAAAATCGGAATAAAGCGCGATAGAAAAAAATTAATGTTAAATGGGCATATTACTATAATGAAAATATATAGCGCTAATCAAAAAGGATAAAAAAATTTATAAGACAGGAAGCTCAAATATCTGTATTTAATCTGTAATTTGTTCTTTTAATGATGTGGCGTGACTCGTCAATTTGATATTGTATTATTGTTTCAAAAAAAATTAATAATAAGCAATGTTTAAAAAGTATGTGTATATATATATATATATATATATATGTATATATATATTTTAATATTTTCATTTATACTAGAGAAATTAAAGAACAAATTATATTTACTTTACAGTTATCTTCAGTTAGTAATTCTATGTTACTTACTGTAGGAATATATTTATCTATGTTATATATTCTGTTTTATATTATATTGATAATTCTAATAATAATTCTAATAATTTCTCTACGAACAATATAATAATGATACTGGTTATAAATACGTAAGAAATAAATTTTAAGTAAAACTTAATTTTTAAAGTAAAAATGTTTATCAAAATAATGAAAATTGATCCATAATTATTGTTCTTAGCAGCAGCAAATTAATATATTACAATATAAGTAAATATAAATAAAGCAATGTAATACCCATTTAATATTTAATACTTCTTTTCTTCTAATATTTATGTTTTATACAAAAATGAAATTTTCTTTTATATTCTACCAAATGGTATCCATGGAAGAATTATCGTCGGAGCAACTGTGTAAGTATCGGTACATTATTCAGTGAATACTGAAATACCGGACGCTGATTAAATAATTGCCATTGCAAAAAATTTAAAGTTATTATATAAAACCAATATCAAATGTTATCAATATCAAATTAAACAAATATTACATAAATAGATACATAGATAGATCAATACATTTTGATAAAATATTGGGAAATTATATTTTCATAAAAAGATAAAATCATGAATAATAAATGTAAACATTTTAAATTTATTATTGTCATTCATTCATTGTGATTCATCAACATTGTCTGAGATGACAATCAATTCTGATTTTGATAAAAAATTTTTCATTATAAAAGAATTAAAATAAAATAAAGTAAATAAAGTAATTTTAATTACATAATCTTAAAGTCTTAAAGGATTAAAATAAAAAATCTCTATTTTAATCCTTTAAGACTTTAAGATTATGTAATTAAAATTATATGATGCGCGCTATCGGCGCTATTGTCATTCTATACTTAAATTGTTTTACATTTAAAGGTGCTTCCAGACGATATGACAAACGTTTACCACATAAGCAAATATCATACATACGCATACATGACATATGTAATTATCCATACTGAATGTAGATCAATATTTAGCGAATGTGTGCGAAGTCGGTGTATGGTATACATTGGCCATGTCGTCTCGAGGTGTCTTAATCAATCTTAATGAATTGTGTGATAGAATGACACATAATACAAAACATAGGAACTCTAACTGAACAGCGCTGACAATTCTCTGAATTATTATCTTTAACTAATGTAACAACATATAATCGCATCAAACAACAAACTTCGTGGAGAACAAGTTCGCTCTTGTAACATGAAAATCGAAATATCCATGTTAGAATTTAATAAAAATCTAAAAAATCAAAAATAAATATTAGAGATAGCAAAAATAAATTAATCTAGGTTAATGAGAGTCAACGCAGAAGGAGGATAAAATTTTATTGCATATCTCCTTCCGTGTTGACTTTCATTAGCTCAGATTAATTTATTTTTATCATTTTAAAGAGAGAGAGTTCTTGGTTAACATATTTATCATTAGAGATAGCACGTGTATATTATTAAGCATTTAAAAAATGGATATTAAAAATATCAAAGATAAAAATACTCGACCTTCTAGAAGGAATTATTATTCAGATATTATATTAGGTAAGATTTCACATTAATATTTTGCCACTTATATCATACTTAATTGAGATCAAAGCATACTTGATCATAAAGCATACTAATTATATTAAATAATTCACACAGGTACAAAACCAGTTGACCTACCTTCTGCTTCAAGAAGAACCAACCTCGCATCACAAATTCTTACGGAACAGTACAGTCCGATTGTAGAAGGTCTTAAAGTAAAAAGAACGCAAATTTTTCTTGGCGCTGCTGAGCGATGGATAACTTTCCCTGAAGACAAATCTATCGTACGCAAGTACATAACCATGTAAAAACAATTACTTGATTTAATTTGAAGATTTGTTACGTTATCAATAATATCTTTTATGTTGTTAAATTAGTATGAAAGGATGTATTAATTTTAAATTGACTATGTTTTATAGGAAGAAATGTATACATAAAATTGGAAATATTTTCCAATTTTATACTGTGAAAGATCTATAGTTATATTTCTATTTATAACATTTCCTTCTAATATTTTATATCTATCTTTGTATCTAATTTAATGAATGTATATAAATTCTTAGTGCAAGATTTCGTTTTCAATAAAACGTATACCTATAAATATTTAAAAATTTCTGAAATTTTTATTTTTTTATGAATGAAGATATTTCCGGCAGAAACCTTTTTACCAAAAGTACAAATGGCATATACTGACGATTCAAAGATTTCACTGCGTAATATCGAAATGGAAAGAAGACGAAAAATATATAAAAATCTTAAGATAGAAGATGTTTTAGAAGCGGAGAATATCAAGCTGTGTGACATGTTACCTTTTGAGAAAATTTACCCACTACTTTCCGACAAAGAGAAGTACGATTTATACTCTAAGACAAGTTACTTACCATTGGAATTGTTTGACGACGAAGAATACGATTGTAGGTGAGAAATGCATTATTCTACAATAACTTAATTGCTCGTCATATATTGCCATTTTTAAAGTATTTAAATATTACTTGTCAGTTATCTCATTTCTAATTTCTAGAGGAAGGCCAATATTGTCATTTTTGTTTTTGATCAAAAATGACATTTTTCTCTTATTTATATAATTTCTTTTCTTATCTTATATCTCTTATCTTATATAATTATTAT
>Ga0157364_1004760_pt1 | contig 13651 bp, 12 predicted proteins | sample AttsexASBM2_FD_111476 | JGI IMG/M metagenome (GOLD analysis project Ga0157364, IMG submission 111476) | Fungus gardens microbial communities from leaf cutter ant in Ribeirão Preto, State of São Paulo, Brazil - Atta sexdens ASBM2 | ecosystem: Host-associated > Fungi > Mycelium > Unclassified ... | reverse complement strand
AGGCCGCTGCCTCATAACAGGAAATCCGTCCCCGTGCGCGATTCTACAGATTTAAACAAAGCCCGATGCATTCCCCTTTATCCCGCCCTTTAGCTTTTTTTATCGATCGGTTGCGTCCCACGTATGCAAAGAAAGCCTCCAGGCTTTCGAAACGTGGGAACTATAATATCGGTTGTGAAAGGATTTCAATTAATAATTTCAATAATGTAAAAGAAAAGAGCATCTCTCTCTCTCTCTCTCTCTCTTTCCCTTTATTCCTTTTTCTTCTTTCCTTCGTTCTCTCGTTCGACCTATGCATATCATTAATATTTTTGATAACTGAAATTCAATCTCAAGAAGCAATTTGAAACTTCGATCTCAGGAAGCAATCTGAAGTTTAGTATATAAAGAAACATATCTATATTCAAACAGATTTATAAAACGAAAATAATACAGAGATAACAATAAACGAAACGGACAGGTTTATATTTTTCCGTCTTCTCGACGTTCTCGACAGTGACACTTTGTGCAATACTGACGTCATTCTTTGAAGATGACCAAATCGAATACCGAAGAGTAAACTCGCATTTTACTTTCATGTATTAATCCAAGAACTCGCCTGCGAGATATTTCTATCGGAAAGGTGAGCGCGCGAGTGGATCAAAAAATATATATATATATATATATATATATATATATATATATATATATATTTATAAAGATACGGACTATACATGTAGATAATATATTCGAGCTTCTGAATTTCTTTAAAGGAAATGAAATGAATATAAAAAGTGTAGTTGCGGATTAATATTTTTGCTTATCTTTTTTTTGTCGGTGAGCTTACAGACTCCTTAATAAAAGTCTGGATACGATGAGATTTTTAGCAAAAGAGAAGGATACATTTCTTTCTCTTTTTCTTTCTATCATTTTCTTATCTTTGTCTTTTTCTGGCCTTATTTTTGTAATTTTTAACGAGTAATTTTTAACGAGTAATTTTTAACAGGGCGTTGCGCAAGTTTTATACATAATAAAAAAAAACATACAACAGTAACAATTCCACTGTCGTTAAAAAAATTACAGAATAGTGGCCTAAATCTCCTCTCTCTCTCTCTCTCTCTCTCTCTCTCTCGGAAGTTGCTGAAACATGATAGATCAATCAAAACTGGCTATTTCATGTTTAAATTCTTATTAGAAGGTTTCTGAGTGACCTCAGCCATCAGATTGTCTTCTGCCTATGAAATAGCAGTATTTAGAGTATGTCTAATGGTGTACTAGCCGCAAATTTGCATTTGTGGTATTTTTGCGGTGATTAGCGGATGGCACAATAAAACAGTAGCTGGCAGTAGACGCGACAGACTGAACCGTCGTTTATCAGCATGTAACGAAGAACGGTCACGCGACCTCGTGATTCGCGGATAATGACCATGACAGAGGCCGCATAGCTGCCCCCATCAATGTATAACGATTCCATTTCCCAAGCAGAAAACTACCATTTCCTTTGCACATTCCCATCGCAAGGAAAAAATCGCAAGTGTAATCAGATCGATATTAGTAACACGTAAGGACCGACATGCGTGCGTGATCGATACACAATCGAGTTGATCACGAAAACTTTGTCTTTTTTTGTAAGATGTTCTCGAAACTGATTATCTCTCTCTGCGTAGCGCATGTATTTCAAAAATATCAAATTACTAACGTAAACAAAGATTTTTAAAAGTGATTTGATATTTTTTTATTAATAAATCTTTTAAAATTTCAGAAGTATTTTAGAAGTACTTTAGAAATTATTCAAAATATTTTCTGATTCTAACACAACTATAATTTTGGGGACAATTCTAAAATGTGTAGATAATTCATGAGAACTGCAGAAGAACTTTAATAAATTATTATTACATAGTCCGAGATATCTTTGAGTGCACATCAAGACGCGATCAGCGGCCTTCTTTATCACACGAAGACGACGAACATTCATATGTGATGGTTCGATGTGATACGACGCTGAAGAATCTCGATAAATCAAAATTATTCACGACATCCTCGAGTGAAACTCTGCGGAAGAAAGTCTGACTCGTTAAAGATTTCAATGGCGAGATAAAAATATCTTCAATCAATTTACATTGGACCAATTACGCCATCAGATGGAGCTTTCAGTTTGCCCTGCGAAACCCGGAGAAATCGTGGAAATGTCACCTTAGAGAGTGAACTTGTTACTAAGACTTCTTTTGGAACAATCAAGAAGACCGAGTGATAACGAGGTAATTTTAGTGAGATTGCTAGAGGAGAGCGTTGTGTATTCTTGCGAAAATGGACGCTCTAGAATTACAAGCCGCCTTAGTGAAGCTCGATCCAGCCACCACGGTGACGCCGATCGGCACCACTGTGAAGCTGATGCCTCATCATCGCGTCGCGTTCACCGTAAATATTGACGATGAGGGAGATATGACTTTGGAAGATCCAACGCGGAACGATAACGAAAAGTCGCCTGCCGAGACGGCAACGTCGGCGTCGAGGAAGACGCCGGGGAATTGTGCGGCTGGTCTGACGACGGGTCATCATCAGGGCGGCGGCCAGCAGATGAGTGTCTCCAAGTGCGGCATTGTCGAGGTCAGGTGACGCCAGCCACCTTGCTACGGCGTCAACATGATTTACCACACTTATCCTCCGCACCGAGGCAGCAAGCATCATGCCAAGCATCACACCAAGGAGAAGAGACACCATCATCATCACACTATGCACCATCAGCATCACAGAGCTCACGTGGTAAGTCGTCGCTTTAGGTGTGTACTGTCGCGGATAAAGAGACGATGATGATGACGTTGACACCGTGTGTGTGTGTGTGCATGCGCCAAGAGATTCCTTATTGTTTATACTTGCGAGGTCGTTTGATTGTTTCGGAGCGCTGAATTCAAGAATCTTAATTATGATGAACAAAGAAAATTGATTCGCTACGTTTCATTAAAAAATTTATCATATTAATAGGTATAGATAGGATTTTCGATATTAATAGAATGAAAAATGATGAAGCGCAGCATGTCGCGAAAGAATGGAATTTCTACGTCGCAGTCCTTTAATAAAGAATTTTATTCTTCCCGCAACAATTTTTCGCGCTGCAAAAAATGTCACAAAAGCATTTCGTGCTCTCTACGAAATTCGGAACTCGTCCGAAGGCTTTTATAGAGTTCAATAAGAGATGGAAGCGTGTCGCAGTACCTCGTATTTCCGTGAGTCCCTCGAGAAGCTTAACTCGCCGCAGGCACTTCTATAATGTATTTCGTTCAACCGCATTCTGGTTACAAAACACAAACGTATTTGAAAAGATATTACACTCTGTATTCCCATGATACAAAGAATAAATAATATCTTGCAGAGCGAACGATGTCAATATGAACAAATCACATGTCTAATGAAGAGATTAAATTCATTTATTGTTTCAAAATAATTCCAAAATGTAATTTTCGATTTCTTTACTTATTCAATCTGCTCAAATCCGCTCGTGTAATCCGGAATAATATGATATTTACTATAGAAAGTTTTATTGCCACAATTCACTTGCTTTGTGGTTGCTCGAAAACGCTGAGTCTACAATTTAATTAAAATTGATGCTTTACGCATGTCGAGAGATTGCAAATTAAATTTGTATACTCGTATTTCAGGCGAAATTAAAATCGAGATTAAAACCGACTAAACTGTGTACTAAAATTAATGTTTAAGTAGACGTTCACGTAGTTATATTAATATATTAATGTAGAAATATTATTGCTACTCGGTTTCATAGTAGTATTACCGCGAAATGAGTACTTTACATCTGACTATCGTATCGTCCGTTCGTGCTGTATCGGACACTCTTTATCCATTGAACATACCCATTGTATGTTCTATGTTCGTGCAGCGAGCCATGCGTTTCCTTTATGAATTTTTCTCGCGCAACGGTTCCTCACAGTGACGAATGTGTATCACCGAGTCAGCGGACAATGCGACACGCTCTGGCTGGCGTTCTATTCCTCTGGTTTCGCACAGCCCGTATCCGCAATATATGAGGACGGGCGCGTTCCGTGACGGAACACATACGGTATATATACCGAACGTCTCTCGTGTCTAGCCAACGTAAGATGCCGTTCGCGCTAGCCACTTTATTTTCCTAGCGGTAGTTTTGTGGGGAGATAATTAACGAGCTCGCAAGAGCAATCGACCGCGCGTTAACTTGGTCTCTCGTACGCCTACGAGCGGTAGATTAGCATGTTAATTTTTTAACTGGTCTTTTCAACCTGTGCTTACGTTATACGCGAGCAACGCATTTTCTGAGGACCGTGAACCGGAAAAAGGACATGCATACGAAATGAGAGAATTGCATTCGTAATAGAGAGAGAGAGAGAGAGAGAGAGAGAGAGAAAGAACATTGATTTTGCTTTTATTTGTTAACAATCGCATAAATTGCGCATAAATTTAACAAAGTTTTTCTTCCAAACGTGTCTGTATTCACGTTTGTGTAATAAGTTAAAAAATTGCTTTAATTATAGATTTGTTCGTTCTGCTTGAATTCCCCAAAAATTTTTGCATTTAAAATGTTATATTTATCTCGTTTATAAATATATAAATATATATTCGGACGTTGGAGATAGAAAGCGGACATTTTAAATGCAAAAAGTGTAAGCAACACGAACATGAAAAGTGCAATTTTGCTAAAGTGTCAAAAAATTTAACTAGATACAAATCTGAAAATAATTTTACTGGACTATCAAAATAATTACATATGGGATGTTTAAGCCGATTGCTAGAATGTCAAAATTTTTTGTAGCATTCTTCTCATCATTAAGCATTCTATTATACATAATTATTTTAATGATCCAAGATTATTTTCAAAGATTATTTTCTGTATCCCGCTAAATTTTTAGATACTCGAGCAAATCTGTTTTTCCGGGAACAGATCTTGTACTGGTTTGTCTACTCCAAATGCTGCTGGATGATTTGCGTTCGTGACGAAGTACGAAAGATCCACTATAATTGTACCTTCGTGAAGGGAGTCGATCAGGCGGGTTCATCGAGAGTGAATTTATGTCTCGCGCGAAGACGCGTGTCCGCGTGTGGACATACACGCATCTCGAATACGTGTGCGTGTACACACCTTATGCGTGTATCTACTCGCAGCTGCACTTAAGCGGGACATAATAGGCCTATCGCGAACCACTTGTCTACTTCAGACCATTGCCCGCAGCCGTGGCGGCCAAACGTTAATAAACACGTTTGCGCGACCACGAAGTGATGAGGATGCGCGATGCTACGCAAATTCCGTACGCAATGGTAAATGGCACATCATGCCGCAGTTCGCCATTCGATGTGTCTCATTTAGTAGTTGCCGTTCTCCGAGTTTGGATAACGACGTAAATTTTGTTTGAAACACATTCTCTGTTTCGCTACCTAACAACATGTTGTTGTTAGGCTTTACATTTCGCTCATATTTGATCTTCCTGTAGGTTTCCGCCAAGAATTTAACTCCAACACAACCTCCAAATTGAGAAAATAAACTCGTTCCGCGTACTCCAATGTCTATACTTTGCTGCATGATTTTCACAATTCGCATAATTACACGACGACGCAGCGCGCGTCGCGCATTTAATGATACTTGCATCCTCGTGCATATATATTCGTTTTGTACATTATATTCCGACTGTACGCAGCATGTAAATCGTGCGTGCCGAGAGCCGAGAGCTACCCTTCGTTAGCTTTGCAAGAGAGAGCATGAGACTTTTTCCTCTCGAAACATAGTCGTCCGGTATCCAACTATCGAGCGGCTCGCCGGTATGGTATTGAATTCTCGAGTGGGAGGAAATACTGCGAGCGCATCTCGTGTGTGTACATATGCACATATGGGAGGCACGTTTCTGCGTATATACACATAGTACATCCTCCCCTGAGTCACACAACGGGGGCTTCGTCAACGACAAGGTTCGGCATGTATACGGATGGGTAGATCGATAATGTTGGGCCACGTCTAACTAGGACGCCGGTTTCCGTCGCGCTCCGAATATCTCTCGCGGCGATATATAATATAAATATATATATATATATATATATATATATACTTTCGCGATCTTTTCACCTTTCTCATAACACACAATATGTCAGAAAAATAGCTATAAATCTTGCCGCAGATAACTTTATAGTCGGATTTACGGTTATCCCGCTTGGAATTGTAATCGTTCGCCGTTTTACGCAACAACGAACTAAATCATACTTCACTGTTGGTTTCAAGTAACGAGCATTGAAATCGTATTCGCAAATTCCATTGTACCTCGTTTATTTGTGTAGTTCAAGCTTGAGTATCTTTATTACATCTCTCTCCGCATGCATCTGATCATAGGCTCTCTCTCTTTCTCTTTCTCTCTCTCTCTCTCTCTCTCTCTGCAGCAAAAAAAGGCTCACCGACTGTCGCCAGGGTCAGACTTTCAATTAAAGTTTAAGTCGGGTCTTAACGAGGCTTAAAAGAATCGACATATACACGAGTTTATACGCAGGTCGAAGACTTAAGCCTACTCGTTCTCTTTGCCTCGTTCGCATCGTTCGAAGGGATGAACCCGCTTGGGCTTCTGTTACGATTGCGATGATATTCATAACGTGTAATATAATGGCGGATCAGTCGATTTACACATTTTGTGTTCACGCTCTGGCGAAAATGTGCTAATGGGTTTTGTCAAACATACAAATAAACAGATAAACTATCGAACTGCGATTGAATACATCAAGCTAGCAATGAGACTCATCTCTTCGTGATAAAATATTTAACTCATTCCACCGCAATTCTCGTCGATTCACGTTATTACGTACCGTAATCATAAACAGAAACGAATATTGTAGCTGCAATAGCAATTTTCCAAATGTAGAAAAGATAATCGAAAAATACAATAAAAAGGATTTATTACATATTTATTTGTAATGTACTACTACACAGAGTTGAGAAAGTTGTTTTATAAAAGTTACTTTATAACTCGTTATATCATTTTTTTTTTTCTGAAAAGTGACTCGTTATTATATTACTCGTTTATTTACTGATTTAAAAAAAATAAATTGTTACCATTATCATTACTCAAAAACTAACGAGTCACTACAATTTCTATTATTGTTTTATCAATTCTAATAATTTTTTTTACAGTGACATTTGTCTATGTCACTCATTTTCCATTTTAACACGAGATCTAGTAGTTATAGTTAATTACATGGTCCAACCTAACACTCCATTCTTGTAAAACTCGCATGTATGTTTTATATAACATGTAAAAATGACGATAAAAGTAACGATTATTTATCGTTATTTAAAAAACTTGTAACCCCGTTATTATTAATAAGGAAATATATAATGTCGTTGCCTATTTGTTACTGAAAATAGTAATTGTAATGATAATAACCATTACTGCACTGTGAGAAATTTGGCAATATTGGCAATTACAATATCTATAACTAGTTTTATAGAGTAATAGCTTGAGTACTAATCTAGTACTCAACACTATAAAAGTATAATTATGGCAACAATATTTGTATAACATTAATTGATAAAGAAATAGTATCTCAAATAAATAGTCAACTCAACTAAATACTCTTAAAAATAAGGCATAATAATTATATTTTTCTAGTTTAAACAAACATATATGAATTATAAAGTTTTACAATAATAAGAACAAAATATAAATTAAATAAATTAAGAAAAATGTAATAATATTAATCATTTGTAGTTGGCTAATATTAATATGATTAATATTACTATATTTTCTTAATTTATTATTTATTATTTTTATTAGAACTTTATAATACATAGTTGAGATATTATTTGACTACAAATTTATAGTTACTGGTACATCTTTTTTCTCTGAGTGTGAGAAAAGTAGTTGTAACAATAACAACGTTATAAATAAGGTGGTACTTCTCAATAAGGCGTTACCCTATTACTACAATGTAATTATTTATTGATTTAAATGTCGGTATACAGCATGATATGGAATTTCAGATCATTTATTCATTTTATTATTTATATTTTATTATTTATAGTCGATTACATTAAATCTCGATCGCGCTAAAAAAATAACATACGAAATTATAATATATTAGATGTAGTAAAAAGAAATTCATTATTTTTCCATTCAATTTCATGCAAAAATAATGGATTTCTTTTTACTACATCTAATAGATAATAGTGAGAAGTCCTTTTCTAAAAGAAGCTCCTTTCGAGAGATAACGAGAGGCGACGAGGATAATCGAATTTCCCGTTCCTCCATTACTTTATTTCCCTTTTTCTTTGTCATTTCCGTGGATGCAAGATATATTTATAGTAAATATCCTTTTGTTGCGCGTCTGACAGGGCCAATCTTGCAGTTTCCAATAAATTAGTCGACTGGCTCCCCCCTTGACATAGCTCCTCCCTTACCTCCGCGCCTCGAAGAACCTCTAATTAGTCGAGTCCGTCGTTGTCTCTTCGCAGTCGTCGGTAAAAATATTTACATCCGCCGTTTTGTAATTTGCAGGATGTGCGTGATGGATGCACGCGTAAACGCACATCGGTTGTGCGTGAGTCTATGGAACCGACAAACAATGTGCAATTTCACGCTGCAATTTCGATAAGCACTACGAGAAAAGGCGACAATCGCGACCGATCGCGCGAATCGATCAACTAGATGACGTCAAAATTACACGTAGCCGTTAAATGCCTGTGAAAAGTATCACTTGTGATCGGTTAATTATTATATTTAGCGTCTGTGGGACAGTATTGGACCAATTTTTTACGATGTGATTATCTTCGATACAGCACCGGTACAGTTCGGAATCACCGATGACCTTGGCCCGAAAGTCCGTCTCACCGGTTATATTTATCCGACGGTGGTGTGCGTTCGTGTACGACGAGTTCGGTGTTACGAGAGGAACATGGAGCGATATATAGCCGATGGCGCCTCCACGCGAGGAACTTTCATTAATTTCAGACGTCTCGTAATTTTCCGGTGTATTTGCGAAGCGTACGAATCGGATATCGAGTCCCTTGTTAAGATAGATCGTAATGAATATTAATTGCAAGAGGCTCTCCTTCGCGCGACACTCGATCCTTCGTCGGTGCACGATCGCGATCCACGTAGTAGAGTTTGACAATTTAACGAGATTGCCTGAGGCGTTGCGATTAGTTGTGCAATTCTCTCCCAAATTGCGGTCGCGAAATCGCACCGAGCGTGTAACGGTGCTCGTTTCGTGTCACGTGCGAACGGAATTGAAGATGGTGATGGATTAGGTACAGTGGCGGCCGCGATTTATTCTGACGGCTCTAATCTGCACGGCGAAATTGGCGCGCGAGAAATGCGAATCAATCAACATAAATTACGGGACGAATGGCGTTCCTATGAAATGATTCCTGCAGAATGAAAATTCTCGTGGGACGCGCATGGACACAAGCAATGGTCGAAGGTATCGTTTAACAAATTGAGTTGATAATCTTGTCGCAATATAAACGTCCTCAATGAGAAGTTACAAAGGTGCAAGAGCTTTTCCGAGAGATTTAAGTTATGACAATTCATGGTAAAATACGTCGTGCTGTGCGCGACGGCGCGACGTCATCGAGCGGAAGAATCGGATCGTATCTCTTGGTATGATAAAGACACATCCGGTAAGACGGGGTCACCGGCGTCATGTTCGTTGTCATAAGCATCGAGGAAAGGAGATTAGACAAACAGGATTTCGCGAAGCCCGCTACTTGCGACCGGACACGTGTTGCGGTCTTGTGTTGATTATTATTTCAATGAGGACATTTATCGGTAGGATTGTCTTCGTGTAAATATAAGATTTATTTTTTACTTCTGCACTAGTAATACGTTTCAAGGGATAAACCACTGAGGGCATTGTGATGTATAGATTTAGGGCATTACTAAGCATTGTTCAAGCTGCTACTTTAAGAATTGGGTCTATTATAATAGGCGGTATGAGACTTTATTGGGCATTGTAGAGTATTACTAGGGCATTTATGGGTATTAATAGGCATTAATGAATATAAAAATTAGGTATTGAGCATTACTAGGCATTAGTAGACATTGGTGTACACAATTATATTATAATCAGCGATTTGTCTCTTTCCACTTGACGCTCGCAAAGATCGAAATCATTTCATTCTTGTTGGTTAAATAAGAACAAATAATGTTCGCGAATATTGCGAGTGCCATACGGAACGCACTCTAGAATGCACTCTAGAACTTTTTTCTCGCACCCTCTAGATTGCACTTTGTTTCGCTAAATATTAAACATACGTTTATTTCACTTTAAGTTCCAAAGATGTACGTTAATTCAGTCACAGAAAATGGATCTATAATCACGACAAAATGTCGATCATATGGACATATCGATCCGTCATTGTTACAGAAACGATTGGCTAATGAACGAAAGATGATCTTATCCCCTATGTCGGGAATTAAAGCACGCGTGCTAACGAGCCAATTTTACCCCTTGCACGTGCAGCGCATAGTAATCTTCTCCCCATTGTCGTATGCGCCACGGTGAGTACATTCATACGAGGATCTAATAATAGGGCTCGTGAGATCAACGATGCCGTTGGTGGAAGGGCGAGGGCATGCATAAAAGATTTAATTGCCCGCTGGGATGAATAATTAAAAAAAAGAAGAAGATTCATTTTGTGTGATCTTATTTATTTAGAAAAAAATTTGCACTTTATTATTGCAGTTAATTCTCTCTAAATTGACAACCTTTAGAATCGAGCTTTCAAAGGAAAGTATTTTTGATCAGTTTGATGCCGAACGTGCGTCGAGAATAATCTGGCATTGTTAACGACGCGCTTCCTTGTATAAAAGTTGAAATCCAACGCAGCTCGGCGGTGCATTGCGCGGGCGTTCTTGAACGATGCTCTTCCTGAGCGCTTTATTACAGATGGAAGATATATGACACGGCCTTTACACGCGGCAGTGAGTTTCGGACGTTCTTCGTTGACTTCCATTTAAATGTCGTCGTACCGTTTAAATACATACTTATTCTCGTGCGCGCAAACATCATTATCTTGTTTAACGGAGAAGCAATGACCAAGATTTCCTTCCTCGTTGGTACCCAAGTATCCAAGGATTGTAGATTGAAAAGAAGTACGCATTTTTTAAATCTGCTCTTGTTATTACGTAAATGAACGTATTATGAATGTTCTAGGCAGTCATTATAAAATAAACGAGATTTGCGCGTGTGGTCTGGAAATTTAGCCATCGCGAAATGGATTATTAGCCGAGATGCGTTAGAGGATGAAAAGCGTTGGTGGCTAATTGGAAGGTTAAAGGTCCTCCGGTTCATCGAGAGCGACGTACCGAAAACAAGACTACGACGATGAACAATGGCATTCCAGCGGCGATTCAATTAGAAATATGCGTGCTCGCAGGATGAGAAGCGCGAGAGTGTTTCAACACGCACCCGCTCGTTCGCTTGCGCCCAATGTTCACGCTCACGCGTATCTTACGATCCACACTCGCTTGTATTCGGAGACCTGCACGCATCTCGATCTCGGCCAGTGGCTGGCCGACCATCCTACCCGAAAGACGTCTTGAAAGACCCTCGCGGAACGCCCCACGAAAATCGATCGGCGGCGCTCTTCCCTCGTCATCCGACCGGATGCCGAGGAACCGGTCGACCACTCTCGGTTACTCGTCTCGCGTCGGTATCGTCCAGTTCAAGAGTGTCTCTCGCGTAGTGTTAGAGTCGGAATGTTCGGTGTTTTGCAACGTGAGATTAAGATCGCGATGGAAAGGGTTTTGTGATCTTATCTATTATCCTTATAAATTTTGGCCAAGTTATATAGTATTTAAATTAAACTCTTGTCAAGGTATAATCGATTTTCCTGATAGAAATGTCAGAATGTTTGTAGTTTCTATAAAATTATAAATAACTGTAATACAGAAAAGCTACGTAACAATAATAATTTAACGAATTTGTATAAAAAAAGGTGTACAATATCATGAATTTTCATTGAATTTAAATTACATTGGGAAACATTAATCTAACTGATGAGCGCTTAATCTTTTTTCCTGAAAGAAGCTGTTGCAGTAAAAAATTTCAAAGTTGAAAGTCTTCGGGTAACAAAATCATCATTATTGATTGATCGATCTACCTGTGCATACGAAAGGTCAAAAGAGCGGCAGATAAGCATTCTGTTCTCCATCATTGATGGAGAATTTGAAAGCTCTCGAAGCGAAAGTCAAGGATTATTAAAATGCGGATGAACGTCGGTGCATTCTCGTTTCACGGCTTTAAGAAGGTGAGAATGGCCAGCGTATTTCGGATAATTTCGGCCTCGGTATCATCTAATTTCCCAATCTAAATCGCCTCTCCCTGTAATTCCGAAGGATCAACCTCGATTCCCGTGTTGCCTGTTCATTTTATCCTGGCGTCGAGCCAGAATTACGGCTTCGATATCACGGTGAATATCACTTTCTTTTGCTTCTGTGTGACAAAGCCGCGCGATGAGATCGCAAGAAAGAAGATTCAATGGCAGTTTCTAATTTGAAACTGGTTACCTCACGGGAAGTGGCATTTTTTTCTCTATTTTTATCCGTGCTGCATGTAAAAATAGGCGGCCGCATTTTATGACCAAAGGCGTATAACTCGGACGGGAGAATTATATTCGTCGGACGAAATGTAGGATGAAAAATCGTACAGCTTCCATTCTTTCCGTACTTGTTCTCCTTTTTCTCGTAAAATGTCATTTTTTTTTTATTAAAACTATATCCGTCGCGTCTATTAATATTTCGTTAGCTATATATATTTACATTTGTTTTTTTTTTAATTCGAACTATTACGCCCATACATCATATTCTATCACGAGAACATAACAAAGGTTAATAAAAATATGTCATTTAAAAATGTATCGCTCGAGAATAACCCCTGACATTCCACGCCCATTTAACGTTTTTGTCGAACTGAAGGAAGAGAAAATTAAAACATGGCAGCACACGCGTGATCGAAAGATAATAACTCACTAGGGAGATTATCGATCGCTGTCATTTCGTCGCGTATGATACAAGCCCGCTTTCATTTTCTCCGTGTATCGTCGACGTTTGCAGATTACCTGATGCCGCGATATTGGATTACGGTGGGAATCGATGAGGTTCAACACAATGCCCCCGGTGTTGCGTCTTTAATTTAATATCGCGTCGGGGGAGAGTCTTCGGCGGAATCCAGGCGCATCAGTACCGAGTCGACCTTCCTTCGATGGTGAAGGCAAGTCCGGTTCCTCCTCGTGCGTTCGTTCTTCGCGACAAAAGGGGGCATCGCGAAAGGACCACACACGCATCCCTCGAGCCGTGTGTCGCGCGCTGAGAAAGGCCGAGGAGTTCAGTCGATCCTCTAATTAAAACCCGCTCAGAGCAGCTCCCATGCCTGAGGTTCTGTTTTCGTTCATTGAGTGCTGCAAACGCTGTCTACCGTCTCCGTTCGTAAGTCAAACTGATTCATCGACTTCTCGTTCCTATTTTCTTTTCTTTTCTATTTTTTTTTTTTTTTTTTTTTTTTTTTTTTTTTTTTTTTTTTTTTTTTTTTTTATTTTTTTTTTTTTTTAATTAAAATTTTTTATTTTTTTTTTTTTTTTTTCACAAATTTTCTAGTTTTTTTTTTAACTTTCTTTTTAATCATTTTTCTACAAATTTTCTCGCTTTTATTTTTT
>Ga0157364_1004759_pt1 | contig 13651 bp, 10 predicted proteins | sample AttsexASBM2_FD_111476 | JGI IMG/M metagenome (GOLD analysis project Ga0157364, IMG submission 111476) | Fungus gardens microbial communities from leaf cutter ant in Ribeirão Preto, State of São Paulo, Brazil - Atta sexdens ASBM2 | ecosystem: Host-associated > Fungi > Mycelium > Unclassified ... | reverse complement strand
GTCAAAAGAAGAGAAGAGAACAGGAGGTGAGAATGAGGGCAACGTTGTTGGAGGGCGAGGAGTAAAGGACGAGCAGTGCTGCTAAGTCGAATGTCGAGTGATGCCAAAGTTAAATATAAATGCGGTCCGCGAGAGAGAGAGAAAGAGAGAGAGAAAGAGAGAGAGAGAGAGAGAGAGAGAGAGAGAAAACGCGTCGCGACGCCCATCCTGGATCGATGATCCAGCGCCGGGACCAGTCTCTCTGTGGTTCGCGTCGCGAGATCCGGCATAGAAATTGTCCTCTCTTCCTTTCTTTTTTTCTTTTCTTTCACCTTTTTACTTCGATCTAATCAATATCGATCAAATTTCTCGCTCGATGATCAGTCCTTGATCGCAAATTTCGTAGTGAATCCCCAACAATTGCGGAGCAACAAAGTGTGTTTTTCAGAGTAAAATTTTATTTCAATTGATGAGAATCAATCGGTCATTGAAATCATCAGTTGAAATCACATCAAGAATTTCCTGGATTTGCCGGTAATTTGTGTTACGTGTACCCAAGATATTCAATCATAATTTTTGTAGTACTTTATTTATAATGTTGAAAGTCCGATTTCTGGAGTTGTAGGAAATTACAAAATTTAAAGTTAAGATTTTCGACAAATTAAGCAAGTAAAATAAAGAATTTATATTGTTAAAATTATGATTAAGAGTTTTGGAATGTTCTGTATTTGCAATTCGCGTGGGTAGTTGTTTGCTTGAACATGTGATGTTTATATATGGTTGCGTAATTCATAAATTTTATTAATCGTCATATCATAGTAATTTCAATTCTAGTTAATTACTTACGATATTGAGAATTTTTGTGTTCTATCATGATAGACGTTAATAAAATAAGTAATGTAAGTAATCATTTTCACGTCACATGCATTATTAAATTGATATAAAATGTTTGTCACATATTATAATGAAAATTTGCTAAACAAAGTTGAAAGTGAAATTACATATATATTAACACATACACCAGAATAATTTTCAATAGATTTTTTAAATACATTTTTTATCAAGACCAAGAAACATTTTTCGATTTTTTAAAAAATTTCGGATTATTAACTTCATCTAAAAACTTAATAAACAGATAATCCATAACGATTTATGCATGCATAGTTAAGTTTAACGAATCAACTTGAGATGCTCTCGAAGACAAGTGCAATGAATAAACCTGGTACGCATCAAAGTTGAGTCATTGCAAAGCTTGTTTAGTATGAAGAATCTAGCATTTATAGTATGATCGTTGATGTCAAGGTTGATAAGGGTGAGGACCAATAATAATTGACTGACAAATCGGACAATTCCGTCAACCATTCCGAACGTCAACTATTTCTGATCATCAATTCAGCAGAGAGATCTTATTTTTGGACGCAGCATCCGAGGTCCAGGATCCAGTATGTCGCTAATATCCGACTGCCCGTTGATCCGTCCTCGCACTAAATTTTCCAGTAATCTGACTGAGATTTCCTTGGCTTTCGTTTTGCCTTGCGTGACCGAGATTAAGATCTCGCTTGTTTTAAACAGCGAGCAAAACGTTACTATCACGATTCTAACATTGACGTTTATAATTCTATCGATTAGAAAGATTTGGATCAGAAATTATTTTAGCTATATTCCTTTTATCATGTTTTTTTTTTAAATTAATGTTTCAATTATTACTATTCTGTTAGTTCTTCATATTTTCATTGCTAATACATACCTTAGAATTATGACAGAAAGTTATGTATGTTATGCGCATATATAGATGAGGTACAAACCGAATGTCATAAAAAAGAATGAATGTCCCGACAGATTCTCATAAATTTTCAAAGAGTAGTATAAATTACTGTTAAATTACAAACTAGCACTACGCTTTTGTTACAAGATCTAGACAATGGAAATATGCTTCTTTGGAGTCTCAAGTTCGTCATATTTTACATTCTAGTTTACGTCAGTTACACATTCTTGGAATATAACTAATTGAAAATCATTCTCGAACGACAGCAGATCGAATGAAAAAGTCGTGACATCTTTCAAGATTTACTTACGAGATCGATCATTATCGGCGGGATATATTTTCGAGATTACATTAGTGAAAGGATTGTTCGTACTCCACGTGTGTAGTCAAATCGACGCGACCGCGATGAGCGATTACAGCTGTTAATATCCGTGTCAGTTTCTGAAATATCCGACGTAATCATTGCGAATATACCTGTCGGCTCGGGCGCGTATATGAACGCGGTGCTGATCGAAAATAGAAATAGCGCTATATTTAACCGGCCTACTCGGTATCTAGCTAAAAACCTAAGACTTTTCGTCTATACGCGTTAAGAGCACACAGACTTCCTCTTTCGACTTTACAGCACATAAATGAACTTGGCGAAACAATGGAAGGAGGCTGAGAAATAGCTCTTCTTGCCAGTGCATGTGTTGTTAGAAATATACATGCAAAAAGACAGTGAAGACTATTCGAAAACCTTAACATTGTTATTCGACATCCAATTATAATAAAATAATAACTGTACAGAACCGTTTTTCTAAATTCCTTTAAAAAAATATATACGTTCAAATATGAACGATAATTATGACCGAGAAGAGCGTGACGAATTCGATGTGTCTGACCGAAATTGAATAGATATAGACTGCTGTTCCAGTTGCCAAGATTTTTGGTATCAACGAACTCTACGACCGAAATCTGTCGAAATGTTTCTCGATATATTTTCGAAAATATAAAGTGCTTAGAATATATTTATTATTATAACTGACAGATATTTTTGAAATTAACTTAATTATATTAACTTAATTAATTAACTTAATTATATATAAATTACGTATATATAAATTACGTTGAAATTAACTTAATTAATTATATTAATTAACTTAATTATATATAAATTACGTATGATTGAAATAAATCTGATTATTTTATTTGGTTGGTGACTTCTGTTTATTATATATCACTCTCGTTATTCGTTTGCTCGCGTGCCTACATTCTGTCTGACATTTTGATAATTATACGTAGATACTTTCTTTCCGCATAGTGTGCAAGAGTTCATAGGTACATTCGTACTCACCTATTTCGAGAAACTTTTGGCCATGTGCCATGTCGAATAGCCGACGCTATTATGCGACCCGAAGTCCATTTAGTTTCTTAAAGTTCATTTGTGGACGTTTTGTTTTCCTAAAAATGATTACTGTCAATCAAACGTCAGATTGTGTCTAGTTCTAAAATGCAATCGTTCTAAATGTTTGTATTCAATGGAATGATATTCCGCTACTTTATTAATATAGAATGATTGAAAATTTATTGACAAATATATCCAAAATAAGTCAAGTAATAATTAATTATATTTCTAATTTTTTTGATCAAATCGATTAATATTAGGATTATCTTCGCTTATAAAATCGGCGCATAATGAGAAAAACGTGACAATATTATCATTTATTTAATATAAATGTCATGTCTATAAAACAATTTTGCTGGAACAGCTAAAAATTTAGCTACATACAAATCTGAAAATAATTTATTGGACTATCAACATAATTACGTAAAATACTCAAACTGATTGCTAGAATGTTAAAACTTTTGCAACATTGCTCATCATGCTTGACATTCTAACGTAATTATTTTGATGGTCCAATAAAATTATTTTCAGCTCTATATCTAAGCTTTTAGACACTTTAGCAAAATTGTTCTTTCCACGATAGACAAAATTAGCAATAAACATACATAAGCGATTGTTGCAATCAAAAATGCGTAATACGAATTGCATATAGAACTGAGATCACAATTCTATTGTTATTTGGTGATTCAGATAATTAAAGACCAATTGAATCACTATCTTACTTATAGCGATGCTAGCCTATAAACGAGGCGATACGGCGAGCAGTTGAAGTGATCAAAAATGTCGCAACAGCATCCGTCGAGACCATCCGGAGGAGGTCATGTGCCTCCGGGTAGCTGGTCAGGACGATCTAATACGCCGAGAGCACCGAGTCCCTTCAGGCCCGCTTCGCCATATACACCTTCATCATCGCCATATCCGCAAGGACGAATCCGCGGGCCTCCGACTCCAGTCCATCCAGTTCATCCTATGTCGCCACTTGTTTATCCTGGAATAATGATGCACCCGATGAGTCCGGTGCCGATCGGAATGCCAATCTCACCCGGGATGTCACCCGTCTTCGGCTGCCCGACTTCTGGTTACATCCAGTGCCCAAGGCCACGATGGCCTTCGCCGATTCCTACGGGTCAAGTGCCAAGGCCATTCATACCGACGCAGGTATATGTTGTTGTAACACGAAGAATGACAGATCGATAGTAATGTGTCGTAGACGTATGTTCACATTGCGTGTTGCAGTACTCGTAAGGTTATTTAGACTCGAGTGTCATCCAAATTGTAACACAAATAATCATGTTAATGCAAAAGGTGCATCCAGATATAATAGATTAAAAATGCACATTTAGAAGTCATTCTTAATAATTAAAATATTCACAAGTAGTTTTAAAGAATTTCCTCTTCGTTCTCCTTTAAAAAAAAAAAAAAAAAAAAAACTTTATTTAAATAAAAAATAAAAAAAAAAAATTAAAATTCAATTTTAAAAAATAAAAAATTTAAAAAAAATTTTAAAAAAATTTCTCTTTTTTTACCATTAAAAAAAAAAAAAAAAAATAAAACTTTATTTAAAGTAAAATTTAATAAAAAAATAATGAAGTTCTTGTTTTTAACAAAGATTTCAACATGTACAGCAAAAAACTCAGTATGTAATGCAAGACTTGTTAAAGTATGTGTACTTTTTCTCAATTTGCAGAGCACTTCTTTCAGAAGCGATTCGGCATCACCGATACCATGCGCTCCACCGGAATATCTCATAGCACCCTACAGATCAGGGAATTATGAGTATGTTGGTGTACCCTTAGACCATACGCAGACGGACGAAGAAAGTAGCGGTCCCAGCACAGCCGAGATCATCGCTAGTCAGAGTCAAGATTACGTGGATGAAAAACTCGCCGAGTACCAAGCTACCATTCAACAATTGCAAGGTGAGTTTTATGAAGCCGAAGAAATCGATTCGTTTTGCAATGAAATCGTATTGATCACGTCGCAGGACGCTCAATGGACTATCATTAAATCCTTACTCACATTCTCCTATAAAACCCTTAATTATAGACTCGCGATTCAAATCACAAAACATTGATGTTGCTAACTCAAATTTCGATTATGGGGATGTAAATGTTAAGATCTGTATCGTGTCCATGAACGTATTACAAGAAAACTGTAAAATTCTTGTCGATTTCCATTATTAGGGAGAAATATCATTAGAAATTTATTTCTTCTCTAATTTTCTTGCATTTTATTAATCAAGCTAATCTTGATATTTTGCGGAAATTAATATATATTGAATATCGCGCGAATGAAATACGTGGTTCCTTAGTAATTTGAAAATAATAAAGTCAATATCTCTCAACATAAATAAGATTAAAATTATTTTAATTTTCTATATTTCTTTATAAAATAAAAATTGCATCTTTAAGAAATTATAAGTATATCATATTAGTCATATTAGTCATTTTTAGAAACAAAAATATATCTATACAAAGTATCCCGCAATTATTGACAAGCTCTTATGTAAATAAAAATGATAAAACGGACTAAAATGAATCGAAAAGTCCTCTTTTTGTAATTTTCGTAATAATTAACAAGATATTAATTACTAAAAATCGCCGAATATCTGAAATAATTTTTTACTCAAATACTATCAACTTGAAAAAACAACAGCTAGGAAATAAAAATTGTACAATATTGAGAAGTTAAAAATTGTTTATTTTCTTCTCATAGAGCTTTAAGAAATTTTTTAGAATTTTTTATCAACTTTTTAATATTGCATTTTCTTATATTGACAATCAACATGAGAAAATGCGATACTAAAAAAATTTTGAAAAAATTCTCAGAATTCTGTGGGAAGAAAACAAATAAACAATAAGAAAATAAACAATTTTTGTGACTTGTTATTTTTTTATAAAGTTTATAGTATTATAGAGTAAAAAATTATTGAAAATCAATATTCGGCAATTTTTTTTAATAATTAATATCTTATTAACTATTGCAAAAATTGCAAAATAGTAGATGACTTTTCGACTTAATTTAGTCTGCTCTATCCACACAAAAACGCTGTCAATAATTGCGAGACACCCTGTATATGTACTTGTACAGAAGATCTGGAAATCGGATTTCCTTGTTTGTAGAATTGATCGCAAAAAATGTAGAAGGAAGACACGTCATTACTTGCGGTATGTGCATTTGCAGGATCGTAATTCGTCTATGCTTCTTGCGCAACGGATCGCGACATCGCGTCGTGCGTCTCGCATACTCGAATCGAACTGTGCACGGGAAAATAGGATAGAATCCGCAAAGACGTGAACGAGTTATAAATAGACATGACGAACACCTGCCGCGCCATTCGCAATCGTTACGTTCGCTTTTCCTGTCAGCGACACTTCGCTGTCGACCCTGGTTGGACGAATCACCTCGTTAGATTGATAACACAATGTTCAAAGTTCTCGATTCGTACATACAAAATGTCCCAGAAATGCTTCGACCTGCCGGTTTAAATATATCACTAAATTTCTTCTAGAAAATATTTGAAAAAAAAAGTTCTATTTTAAAGAAATTTAGTTATTCTTCATATAAGGTTGATGTTTTATATATTTAAAGTGCTATTTAAATTCTTTATTACCAAGTTTCAAAATGTTTTGACGAAATGATGTCAATTGGAATTTGGGTATTAATAGATCGTAACACGCTCATTAAAATTTGTAGCGTACTTGCGCATGCTTCATGCGTGCTTAATAAATCTTGTGACTTATGTGAACGAATTCATGACTCAGGGAGATAAATGTGTATGAAATTGACATCTCGCTGGCCAATTAAATTCAGCGCCAGATTATTTGATGTACAAGTTGATGATCGCACGCTGGATATCGCGTGTCCGAAGATGCTCTGTAATTGTGGGGACCGCTTTGCCGAAGATTGCAACATGTCAGAATGATGATTGCGAATGGAGTTGATGAGTTATTCGTGACATTAATGATCGTGTTAAGGAAATCGTACTACTATTACATCGATTATTAGCAAAAAGGATTGCTTGCTAGATGTAGCATGACTATGGACAATTACATGATAATTCTTTTAATATGCGAAATAATCAGACAACCATATAATTATCGTTCATACGCACTTAATTGCTTTAATATGACGTAACTGCGTGCGTGATGTAATTTAATTATTTCCATATTTACATTATACATACTAATGAAGTATATTTGCAATGGATTACTATACGCGGAAAAAAACTTGTGCTAAAGTATTTAAAAATTTAATTAGATACATAGATCTAAAAGTAATTTTATTGAACCAAAATATTTACGTAGAAATATCAAGTATAATGGGCAATGCTGCAGAAAGCTTTTGACATTCTATTAATCGATTTGAGCGTATATCCTATATAATTATTTTGATGATCCAAATGATTTTCAGATTTGTATTTAATTAAATTTTTTAAATACTTTATTGTAAAATCATCCTATTTTAATTTTTTAAATACTTTATTGTAAAATCATCCTATTTCTGTATGATTTAAATTTTTGAATCAATTCCTCCTGAGATTTATGGATTGTTGGTGCAACTTCCAGTATATTTTTATCTCTTAAGATCTTTAATCTTCTTTTTTATACCGCAATGTCAAACGGACTTAGACCACTCTAATTTCGTCTCCTGATGCTGATATTTATCTCACTATATTTTAACTCGAACTTAGTAAGGCTTAACATATAAGAAAAACTAAAGCTTTTAATGAACTTCTGTTACTTTCCTCTAGTAGTAATTCTTTCAATTTCTTGTTCTCTATAATCTTAAATTTGTAAGAGCTAATCTTGTAAAATATATACATTATATTTTCAAAAAAAAAAACTTCTACATATTTATTATCAAAAGGCTCTTTATTCTCTATGTTATGTCAAATCCACATACCACAATAATGCTTTATAACTGTATAATCATTGATTAATTCGAGTTCGAAGTTTCCCCTCGTGAGAGAGGCAGCACCTGAAGCGACCGCATTGATGGTCGACGAGCTAGTCGACCTGCCGGCTGGTATTGTAAATAGTTGAACGGGCCAAAAGAGTTAAAAAAGAGGCACGATAAAGGATTTAATCGAACAGAAAAAAGATCCCGGAACCACGAGTTTTTCTTCGGAGGGGGTCCGCGATCAAGTTTGTCTTTGGTATCGGCATTGCTTGTTGTCCCGTCACATCATTGTCGGGAAAGTGGGAATGGCGGCGGTATGAGGTGGAGGAGACCAAAGGAGGAGGTCTCGACAGGCCGGTAGTATCGAACCGGCGCCCGTCGCGCACGGCTATACCGTATACATTCCGTATTCGTACATTCCATGCGCGCGCCTTCAACGCAAACTATACGTAGGTGCGCACTCCGCTGTTATGGGTGCTGACAGAAAATCAGCCCGAGATATACTCGTAAGCAGGGTTAAAGTTTACCGATTCGATTGGTAGGACGACTAGACGCGTCTGTAAATACTCGTACGCTCTTGACAGTCATTAAAACGGAGCAGGTGATGTGAATGTGGCATATGTAACCTAATGTAAGGGGTGTGGTGCCGGGAGAACAGGTGCTGAAGAGTCCTCGTGTAATAAAATTAGGGCGAGGGAAGGGAAGAAAGAAGAACCGGACTGATTAGCGAACTCAATGAACGTGACGTACCGGTTGATGATTCTTGAGAAAAAACAATGAGATAAAAGAACACGAATATGTCGCGGACATCACCCAAAGGTAGTCCAACACCGCCGAGGGTAGATAGCCCCGGCAGTGGCGGCGCCGATGGTAGGGGCAGTCCAAGAACGCCACGTGGTACCCGGCTGAAGGACCGGGTGAGTTTTTTCGAACAGGTCTGGTCGACTGGACGTAGTCCCAGCACCGAGGATCTCCTGGAAGACTCGGACGCGCGCAGACCTATCCGGTCTCCAACACATCAGCGACCATCTTCTAGAACAAGTGATTCTTCATTCGAGGAAAGTTTCGAGCGATTAGTGGAGGAAGGCGAGCTAAACGGCGCTAAGGTCGTGAAGTTTGAAAAAATCACCGTGAGAAAGAGCGTACGTGCGATCAGTTCGGGTAGTACTAACGGCGACACTGCGGTTGTTCAGCAGCGTGTCTTGACAGAATCAAGTAGAACTCCTAGCGAGGAGCACATCCTCGAGGACTCGGCCTATCAAAGTCATAGTCATGGCGTGCAGAGTCACGGCAGCAAGTCTAGCTCGGTCACCTCTTTCACGAGATTCCCCTCGGAAGAGAGCCTATCACAGAGAAGAAGTAGCAGTCCTCGAGTCCAACAATTGGGCGCGGATGAACGGCCGCCCGCGGAGTGGTACGCCGAATATCGCAATCAGAGCTTCCAGAATGTCGCCGCGAGAATCGAGTACGTGCGCAGCAGAAGCGAGTATGACGCACACATCGCTGAGATCAAAGGTACAGGTGTCATTTGACTTGGCAGAAAATAAATATCTCGGTCTGCTGTCGATTCTCTTGTTATCTTTCTCTCATCACCTCGATACTTCTGACTACGTTCATACTGTTTGGCGAGACTCGCTTGCAATATTTTCATCAAATAGCGGAAATTCTCGTACACTCGAGTACTGATATTCACAATAAAAAGAATACTCTTCGGACAGTTGTTGATAGATTCAATAATTGCAATTATGATTAGCGATTTTTGAAAGGAGATCTCGATGTAGGATTATTTAGCACGTTATGATTTAATCTCAATCAGCGATTTCACGCATTGTGATTCATTTTAACTGACAACTACAAAGTGTATTTTGCAAATCTTGCAATTCTTATTTTGCAATTCTTAAAACATCTGCAGAATCAAACTCATTTAATTTTTTAAACTATCTGGACTTACAAATTTTTTAATTTATAAATGCTATGCAGTTATCGAAGTTTATTCGTATGATAATCTTGATTGTATGATGATCTTTGTATCGCTGATACAAAAATAATCGTAGAACAAAGATATCTTTTTCTGGAAAATAAAATGGAACCAACTGTTTAGAGAAATAATCTCTTTTACATCTGTCGAATGTCTGGATTAAAAAATCCCCATAATAGATTAATCATTTATGGGATCATTGCGTAACTTTGCCATTCATATGCTTTAACGATAAGCTGCGTATAAAACGTAATGCGCCTCGTAACTCATGCTCGTAACACGGTATAATACTGAATGATGACGATAGGGAACCTCAGTTCAAGGCTGTTTTTCTATCTCAGTCCATATCTTTTATCCATTCTCTTGTTCACCTAGAGTTCTTTTATGAGAAATACAAAGAGAAATTCTGCGACCATAATGTCATGTAATAAAACCGAATATCTTGATATACTGATACAAAGATATAAATGAATCTCAAGATCAAGTAATTACAATTAAAGATGAGAATGCGATTCAAAGTGTTTTTACACGTTAGTCACTTTTTTCGGTAAAATTCTGTTGTCACCATTCCATCAGATGATGAATGAATCAAATGTACCAAATTTCGAGGAGCAGGCTTGTAACGACAGAATATATTGTATTACACCTATGCGCGTGTTCGAAATATACATATTCACGCGTGTATGCAGTGAAAGGTTGATAGTCCGTTGCGTTAATGAATAAAACGAAAACTTCTGCGATCGGGTTCGTTCCATAGTACTCTCGCATGCTGCGATTTCTATAGTTTGCCTGACAGGCCACGTGCGCGTTCTACAACATGCGAGCTTACCTCATCGCTTATACGAACACCAATTGTTAAGCAATTAAGAAACAATTTCGCGTGCAAATATAGAGCCCCGGGACGTAATGAAGAGCGATATAATCGTATTAACAAGTCTCGATTTTAAATAATAAAAGTTCTAATTGTAACAGAGTTCTTTGTGTTCTATCTTGAAATTCTTGTGATTCTATTTTAATCTGTTGAAGTTCTAAAAGTTTCAATGTATCAAATTTTTTACAAAAATGTTCATTAAAGAAGAAGAATCTACTTCATTACTATTAGAAACTACTTTGTTTCCGAAGTTCAAATTCGTTTCTATACAAAAATCTATTTCTATTTTAAAGAATTTAATTACACTGAGAAAAAAAGTCATTAATTTGACTAAATTTGTTTAATTCATCTTTATTTCCTTCGTTGGAGAATATATGTATTTAAATTAAATATTATATATTTTTCATTTAATACATACATTTAACGAAAGAAATAAAGCTCAACTAAACTAATTTAGTCAAGTCGTTGTTGCTAGAAAACTAGCAATGCCACTGAGATACTTATCATTTATATCTTTACATAACATATGCAGATACGTTACGTCACTTTTGTTTTTATCATGATTGTATTTATCAGGTTATTTATTAATATTATCTATATATGATATCATATATCGATCAACGAATATTTAACACGCTAAGCTTCAAATTAAATGCCAAACGGCACCTTTCCATAAAGACTCATAGATATATTTGTACGTCTGATAAATCGCCCGAGTTATCGTATGAATGTCAAGGCCATGCTTGGTTATCTCTCATCTCAGGGCTGGCTTTTCGATTGGTGCACTGAGTCGTTAAAACAGTTTTACTGGTCAAACGCGAAGTAGGTCAACGGTTGACGATCAGACTTACTTAGATCGGATTGTTGTCAGAAAAGAGGCTTCTTTACCGTAACAATGTAATAAGTTTTACATATCTGGATTCCAACGCAATAATCAGGATAACCTTACATAATTGTCTAAACATTTTAAAGGATTGTTTGCCGAAGAATTTTTTCGGAACTTTGAATATATGGAATATATGGAATATATGTCTATTACTAATGCGATATGTCAGCGATGACCAAGAAATAAATGTTTCGCAGAATTTACGTGCGACACAATAGATTTATACTAAAACTTTAATAACTTTACTTTTATTTTCTACCAATGGATTCATCGGTTAGTTTTTAAGCGATGTTAGTGATCATTAATTTAATAGAACAGAATGTTTTAATAAAACATTTGACTACATAATAATTTTGCAAATTCGATCAAAAGATAGTTATTATTGCAATTCTCGAATATATCAGAAAAAATAAAATAACTAATATAGTTACTAGTTTTGTAACGTAATGTTGGAAAATATTTGAAAGATATAGATTAGAATTATATTACGGATATTGGTTTTATAGTCTTTATAATAATATTTGCATCACATATATATTTTTTTATAAGAAAAAGTAATGTGATTGTAATGTTACAGCTAATTAATGAAAATGAAAATTGACACAAAAATATTATTAGGAACCAAGACCTACTTTAATTGAATTTAGTCTTCTTTGCTTATTCGTATTGAAAATTTTTGTCAATTTTCACTTAAATGTTCAATAATTAATATACCGTATATTTTACAACAATTATTCATTAGAATGTATTTTCTAACAATAATTATCAAGCAATATTTTCTTGAAATGAAATACAATTGATTATATCGATCTTCGCAAATGATTTATATACAAGTGATGACAATTCATAACTATAAATTTTCATTTTTCATTACATAAACATTTTTGCTCGTTTTCTATCAATAGTTATAACTGATTTTTTGAATAGAAAAGCGATTTTTTAATTTCCGTTTTACGTTTACTCGATAAAATATTTCTTCATTTCTTGATTTTACCACAGAACGTGTTTATTTTTTGTTGCTGAATCATGAACACATATAGAGAGACATCATTCTAATCTATGAAAATATTTCCGCTGTCTATCTATAATATGTTGAATAATATAAGTACAGCAAATGTTATAATATAATATATGTACATGTATTTTGTCATATTATTGTGATTTAGAATATCGTGATTATCATAATTATTCTTAAACTTATCCATTTAACTCGAAATAAATTCAAAGTTATATCAAAGTTTTTTTCCTCTTTTTAAACACTCATAAGCATCAATTGTTGCTTATGACACACACACACACACACACACGCACACGCACACGCACACACACACACACACACACACACACACACACACACATTATGAATTCGGAATTCAATTATATGACAAATTATAATAAAAATAACATATACTATAAAATTAGGTAAGTAGATAGATAAGATTCATTTGATCACTTCTCGCTCTTTCATAATTTATCCCGTTTCATCCGAGGAGACATCGTCTGATCTCATCCTCGAGAATTTGTCCTACTTTACTGATTCCCTTTCCTCCTCTCCCCTGAAAACCGGACATCTCAGATGCTGTCGTTTTGCATAGCTGTCATAATATTGATCAGCGACCACAAATACGATCGTAAAATTCATAAATACATGTCTACTTACGTATATGTCTACTTACGTAACAAAAAAAATTAGAAATTCTTCGTTTTTAATTTCTGTTTTAATTTTTTTAAAAAGTAAACAAAAAATCTATCAACGAAATAAATTACGAGATGCTCAAAAAAGATTACGTTACAACGAGATTCAAAATTGTTTTAATCGAAAAATAGCAAAAGTGTTAAGTGCTACAATATATGATAGGCGTTTATTTCTTTTGTTTTGTTCT
>Ga0157364_1004758_pt1 | contig 13651 bp, 9 predicted proteins | sample AttsexASBM2_FD_111476 | JGI IMG/M metagenome (GOLD analysis project Ga0157364, IMG submission 111476) | Fungus gardens microbial communities from leaf cutter ant in Ribeirão Preto, State of São Paulo, Brazil - Atta sexdens ASBM2 | ecosystem: Host-associated > Fungi > Mycelium > Unclassified ... | reverse complement strand
ATTACTATTAGGCCCGTTTCTATCAATGTAGATTAACTTTAATCTCGGTTTAACTGACTCTTCATCTTTTTCTTATTCTTAAAACTTGAAAAAAATGGAAGGAAGGATTAAACGAGTCATGATACACAAAAGCAAACGGTCGCGATTCAGCCAGCTTCGAATGGTACAAGAATGTGGAATTTCTCGCTGGACGCTTATTTCAAGCGATCGAAAATGCTTCCTCGGCCGATCGACGTGTATCGATAAGAAACAATACGAATAATATGTATCTTTTAATAAATTGTAATCGTATTAATCCTAAATAGTATAAATCACGTCAAAACGCGATAGTTTACAAGATATTAATTATTTACGATTTTCTATGAATGTTATGTACCGTGTTTAACCTGATTCGCAAGAAACTGGATTTTGATCGATATAATTTTTGAAATTATTCGTACATTACATTGAAATAAACCAACGACCAGGGAAAAATACATATTTGCTTTTCAAGAGATCAATAAAAATTTTAAAAGTGCTTGAAATAAACGCCCAGTGAGAAATACCGCTCCCTTCTATCGCCGAATCGCGACCGCACACGGACATGAGCTCATATCTTTGTGTACCGCCGCTTGCCGCCTACACACAAAGATACTCCCTTCACATGCCGTAAATCACCCCTACCTGGCATGGTGGGAGGGTCCCCACCATATGCCACCCCACCAAACTGACGGCTCCGAAGCTCCGACGGTTCCGGAGCTCCGCTATGCAGTTTAATCGAGTCATTCAAAGGGGAAGCTTGAAGCGAGTAGAATAACTTGTGTCGACTTGTCACTCATTGGCTGCGTTTAACAGACTCAACTATTGCGGAGCAAATCCGTGAGCGCTCATTACTATTGGATAATCTAAAATATTCTAAAAGAATATACCAGTAGCAGCGAGCGCTCACGAATCTGCTCCGCAACAGCTGAATCTACTGAACGCGATCATTACAATAAGTGCGGGTGCGATTGCTTCTTTTCCCTTCTATTACATGAAGCGCATGCCGCTTACCGCGCTCCATGTAATAGAAGGAAATAGAAGCAAACAGCACGATTTGCGCGGTTCTTGTAATTATCTAGTTAGTTCTGTGTCGCGTACCGCATACCGCGCTATATGTAATCGCACCCTGAATGTAGATTTCATCACGTGTGTGTTTCATCATCCTCTACAATCGCATCATTCATTGACATCGGACATCTGTTGGCATCCGTGACAAAATTTGGTGAGTTAATAAAAATTTTATGCAACAATCAAACTTCCGAGAATATCAAAAAACATAAACAAATAAGGGCTAATGAGAATCTTTTGCGCGATTGTTAGTGTGAAAATAAAAATCATTGTCGAAAAACTGTAGTATAATTAGTTACGCAAAAACGTTTCGGCTTATTTCCGGATCATCATCAGTATCTGAACGTACGTTGTAAAATTTTCATTTCTTCAGGCGAGACGGTAGAGTGGCAACTCAATCTCCTTATTCTATTGACAATTTTAATGTCAACTGAATAACAGATAAAAATCTATGCACATATAGATACCTTCAGATAATGAATCCTTTAAATAATGAATCATTTAGATAATGCATATCCGAATGATTTTATTTTTAACACAATTAATGAACATCTAAAATCTTTATTGAGTGAGAACAAATCTAAAATCTTTATTGAGTGAGAACAAAACCTTAAAGCAAAACACGAATTATACTTCCGATGAAGATATTGTTAAGAAGTCATGGTTTATGATTCCATTTGTTTCGGAGATCTCATACAAATTCGAAGACATAATTAAAGATCTTGATGTTGATCTTACATTTTTTAGTCTGAATAAGCTCAATTATTAAAACACATATAGATCTTTACTTAATAAAGCAAAAAAGAATGTAGTTTACAAGATATATTGCAAAGATTGCCTCTTATGTCAGGCAGATAGGGAGGGTTTAAAAACGAGAATCTCGGAACATCGTAATGACATCCGAAGGAACACGAGTAATCATTGTGTTATTACCGAACATAGATTGGATCTAAACCATGATTTTAATTAGAAAGACACAGAAATTGCTAATCAGGAGGTTTTTTGTACAAACGTATCTCAGAAATACTACATATTCAGTTGCAAAAAAACAGTCTTAATTTGCAATTTGACACCGAATTTTTACGTCACCAATACATCTCAATTCTCAATAATTTATACTGATTTAAACTGCGCGTTGTTTTTGTTTTTATTATTTTTAAGTAACAGTATGAAGTAACACGAATATAAATGAAGATGCATAAATTCTTTACAAAATTTTTTCTTTATCTATGTTTAGTTATTTTACCGATACATTTTCTTATTTATTACATGATTATAACTGTCGTTTTATTAACATGTCATTCTTATTACCTTTGACGAAACTCATAAGTTAGATTAAATTTTATGTATATACATATTAATTTAAATATTAAGCAATGTTTTGCATTTATTAATAACATATTGTAATGCCTTCATTTATTATTGTATAGTATCAGGAAACACACAATTTCGCAAATGTAAATTTGTTGAAAAGAATTCGAACTAGAATCGAAACGTTTGGAATTTGTATGAGAGATTAAATAAAGAAAATATATTTCATACCGAGATCCAGTGCATGGCTTACAAAGGCATTAATTCATTGATCGATTTATCTCAAAGGAGTCTTAATTCAGTAACTGTACTTATACTATTTTTATTTAAAAAAATTTATTTTATATCATTATTTTATAAAAGTAGAGTTATTATTTTCTTATATATTTGATTGTAAATTAATATTTTTATTTTTTAGTAATTCTTTTAATTTTGATCTTATTTTTAATTTTACAGCTACATCTAACCAAACTTTTAATTTTATAAGAAAGTAGACACAAAATTTTAATATTATATTTTATTATAAAAATATTATTTTTACTAATTTTTATGACAATTGTTCAATTATTTATCCAATTATCATAACTCCTAAATAATAAATTTGTGATGGCGCACTCAGTACCGCGCGCGCCTGCTAATGTTTGACCGGAAGCGCGCCCAGTTAAGGATTAATAAAATATATATAAAACTTGTGATATATACTGCTATTAAGCCCGTTTCTACCAAGATGTAGATTAATCTCGGTTTAACTGACTCTTCATCTTTTTCTTATTCTTAAAACTAGAAAAAGGTGAAAAGTTAAACGAATCGCTGTCATGACATACAAAAGCATGAGCCCATGTGCGGTTGCGATTCGGCTAGTTTCGAACGGTAGAAGAGTGTGGAATTTCTCGCTGAGCGCTTATTTCAAGCGATCGAACATGCTTCTTTGGTCAATCGACATCAATAAGAAACAATACGGATAATATGTGTCTTTTAATATATTATAATATATATTTAATATATTATAAATATATTATAAATAGTATAAATCACATCAAATCGTGATAGTTTACGAGATATTAATTGTTTACGATATTCTATGGACGTTATGTACATGTTTATAAATCTAATTCGCAAGAAACTGGCGTGGATTTTGATTGACATAATTCTTGAAATTATTCGTGTATTACGTTGAAATAAATCAATGACTGTAGGAAAAATACATATTTACTTTTCAAGAGATCGATAAAAAATTATTTTAAAAATGTTTGAAATAAGCGCCCAGCGAGAAATACCGCTCTCTTCTATCGTCAAATCGCAACTGCGCACGGACACTCATATCTTTGGGTGTATCACGACGGTGATTCGTCGCCACTTGCCACGTTACCCTCTCTATATGCCATAAACGACCCGGATATTGACCTGGCATGGTGGGGGGCTCCGTCACGCCCTATCCCACCAAACCGAAGGTTCGATGGTACCGGAGCTCTGCTTCTCAGTTTAGTCGAGTCGCGTCATTCGGAGGGATAATGTGAAGTGAATAGAATAAGACTTGTGTCGATTTATGTTACTTATTGGCCGACTCATTGGCCGCGTTTAGTAGACTTAATTCAGCTGTTGCCATGAGCGCTCACTATTATTGAATAATCTAAAATATTCTAAAAGAATATATCAGCAGCGAGCGCTCACGGATCCGCTCCGCAATAGTTGAATCTGCTGACCGCGATCATTGTGATAAGTGCGGGTGCGATTACTTATTTTCCCTTCTATTACATGGCGTGCATGCCGCTTACCGTGCTCCATGTAATAGAATGGTACGCGATACACGATACAAAAATTAACTAGATAACCGCGTAACACAGGAACCGCGCAAACCGTGTCGCTTGCTTCTATTCCCTTCTGTTACATGAAGTGTGGTAAGCGGCATGCGTATAATATACATTCCATATAATATGCGTATCGCGGTAAGCGGCACGCGCTCCATATAATACACGTATCGCGCTACATGTAATCGCACCCCGAGTGTAGGTTTCATCAAGTAAGTATGTTTTATCATTCTACAATCACATCACCAGTGACATATCACTCATTAACGTCGGACATCCGTGATAAAATTTGGTGAGTTAATAAAAATTTTATAAAATAAAACAAGTAAAAACTCTCGAGAATGTCAAAAAATATAAACAAATAAGGGCTAATGAGAGTTTTTTGCGCAATTGTTAGTGCGAAAATAAAAGTTGTTTATTATCGAAAAACTATAGTATAATTATTACGCATAAACGTTTTGGCCTATTTCCGGATCATTATCAGTATGTCTGAACGTACGTTGTAAAATTTTCACTTCTTCATGGCGAAACAGTAGCGACAGTTCAATCTCCTTATTCTATTCATTGACAATAGTTGACAATTCCAATGTCAACTGAATAACAGATAAAAATCTATGCAGATATAGATACTTTTAAATAATGATTATCCGAATGATTTTATTTTTAACATAATTAATGAGTGCCTAAAATCCTTGAGTAACAAAACCTTAAAGCAAAACACGAATTATATTTTCGATGAAGATATTGTTAAATCATGATTCCATTTGTTTCGGAGATCTCATACAAATTCAAGAACATAATTAAAGATCTTGATGTTGACCTTGCATTTTTTTTAATCTGAACGAGCTCATTTCTTTTATTAAAACACATAAAGATCCTTTACTTAATAAAGCAAAAAAGAACGTAATTTACAAGATATATTGAAAGAATTGCGATGTCTCCTATGTCGGGCAGATAGGGAGGACTTTAAAAGAATCTCGGAACGAGAATCTCGGAACATTGCAATGACATCCGAAGGAACACGAGTATTCTGTTATTACTGAACACAGAATGGATCTAAACCATGATTTTGATCGGGAAGGCAAAGAAATTGTTGATCAGGAATGGTTTTTGTACAAACGACGTAAATGCTACATATTCAGTTGCAAAAAAAGTCTTAATTTGCAATCTGACAAAATTTTTACATCATACATCTCAATTCTCAATAATTTACACTGATTTAAATTGTGCGTCGTTTTTGTTTTTATTATTTTTAAGTAACAGTCTGACATATGTTGGTAATCATTCATTTTACTTATTAGTTTGTACACTGTGTATTATCTTTGACTCATTTGAATGTTGACCGTCATAATTCGGAACGATTGTAGTGAATTTATATCGCTAAATATGAATAATTTATAATTATTCAACAATCGTGATAAAAGCTAGTAAAATATATTTATAATAAAATATAATATTAAAAAAATTAATAATATAATGTAGGGCTATGAACCAAGTTATTATGAGTAACTATTAAGTAAATATTTATATCAACAATATACTCAATTGTAAATTGTAACCTTTCATGCGGTTCATTACATAATCTCAATGTGAATTGTAATCTTTCGTGCACCGAATTGAAAGTCTAAATGCAATTTAATTGTGATTGTCGAGTTGCAAGAATACTGTCATCCACGTATCTGTATATAAAGGTAATTGCAATGACAACATCTTCAAAACCTGTTCTTCTAAATCTTGCAAAACTATTTCTGCTATAATAGGAGATAATTTAGATTCCATCGATGTGCTATAAATCTGTTTGTAGAACGAATCTATTAAAACAAAAAATTTATTTTTGTTAATTATATTGTAGTTATATAAGGAACATGAAGCTTATATACATCTTTTTTACATTGAATTCATGGTATCAACTTATTATAAATTTGAAGAAAAATTCAAGATATAATAGATCTCATGTGATTATTATGCGACTTTTGAATTCAACTAACATCAAGTTCGGATTTGAAGCTGCTTGTACAATATTTAGGCCATTTCCTGCAGTTCTTCTTGCCAATGTGTGTTATTTTTATATTATATTTTAATATGTGAACATCTTGTGTAGTTACCGATAACTTTTTTAAAATTATTATTAACATTGAAAATGACCCAATAAGGATCGAAACGTTATAAAATTTTAGATTGTTGATATAAATATATTTATTCACATAATAACTTGAGTTCATAGCCCTATATTATATTATTAATTTATTTAATTAGTTGAACCGTTATTCTTTATTGAATTTATAATATTAAAATTTTGTGTCCACTTTCTTATAAAATTTGATAATGAAATATAGATATACGAACAGGGAGAATTAATTTAAGGATTATTGTTAATATCTTCCAAAACATTGTCTTCAATAAGCGTTCGAATACGAATACGATCACAATTTTGATGAAATGGTGCAAAAAATCCATGTTCTGAAAAGCTTCGCTTCACCCGTTGGATCATTCTTGATGCGGAACACGCCTTTTAGTACATCGCTATCCGTAATAGCGAATAGCGGCGGATAAATTATCATTACAAGCCCGGATCATATCGACGCATTTCCTATTCATATATCTATATCTCATCGTCGTGATATTTGAATAAAAACTGACATGAGTATTTGACATTGTACGTCATAGAGCGTTGTTTATAAACATTATACGTGTTATACATCGCTCGACGAATCATAGGTTAGTCGCAATAGCATACATAGTGGATTTCCAAACTCAATTTTCTCGAAAACTAAGCAGAAAATCGAAAAATTTTATTCTATGTATTTTTTTTATTTTTTCATAAGGAATTATGTTCCCATTTTTACATATTATTCAGTCTCTGTACATACATTATTACATATTATTAGTAATATTTTTAGCTTTGATTAACAATTACTTAGATAAACATTAATCAAATTAGAAAATTTTTCAATTAATTGATTAATCACTTATCAAAAGAAAAAAATATTTAATTATCTGATTAATCAAGTTATCAAAACCAAATCAAAATCAAAATCAAATAAATTTTTAATTACTTTATTAATCAATAATTAGAATATAAAATTTTTTAATTACTTGATTAATAAGTAATCAGAATGTAAATAATTTTAATTATTTGAGTAATCGATAATCAGGCTTATTTTTCAAATAAATAATTCCATTACTCAATAATTAGTGTCAGATATTTTTTGATTATTTAGTTGATTATTTTTATGATTTTCTTAATTAATAACATTAGTTTACAAAAAAAATTTTTTTTAATTATTATAATACTTTGAACCAGACAAGGTGCTTCTTATAGATTTCTGAGTGCCGAAAACAATGAGTTTAGCACAATTTTTAATAACTTTAAATACCAATAACTCAGTGAAAAATCATCGTAGAAAGTTGTTTAAAAAAGCATTCTAAAACTTAAAATCTCTATTTTTCAGATCGATATTAAAAAACGGTTGAACTGAAGTTACACGAATATAAATGATGAAGATGCATAAATTTTTTAAAATTAAGAAAATTTATGCATCTTCATTTATTGTAACTTCACATAATCAGTACGATCGTTTTTTAAAGCACTGATCTAGAAAGTAAAGATTTCAAGCTTTAAAATACTTTTTTAAATAACCCTCTACGATGATTTTTCACTGAATTATTAGTATTTGAAGTTATTAAAAATTTGTGCTAAACTCATTGTTTTCGGCACTCAGAAATCTATAAGAATCACCTTGTCTGGTTCAAAGTAATTAAAAAAAAATTTTTTTGTAAACTAATGTTATTAATTAAGAAAATAATCATAAAAATAATCAACTAAATAATAAAAAAATATCTGATTATTGAATAATGGAATTATTGAAAAATAATCTGATTATCGATTACTCAAATAATTAAAATTTATTTACATTCTGATTAATCAAAAAATTTTATATTCTAATTACTAATTAATAAAGTAATTAAAAATTTATGATTTTGATAACTTGATGAATGAATCGAATAATTAAATATTTTTCCTTTTGATTACTGATTGATCAAATAATTAAATATTTTTTCCTTTTGATTACTGATTAATCAATTAATTGAAAAATTTTCGAGTTGTTTAATGATTATCTAAATAATTGTTAATTAAAATTAAAAATATTACTAATAATATGTATATTAATATATATATATATAATAATAATAATAATAATATATGTAATATTACTAATAATGCCAATCCCTGCTTTAGGTTAGAGTTAAATTACGTTAGAAATAATTATCTCTTTAGTCCTGTTGCTCGTGTCTCGTTGAGCGTGATGATTTTTTTCATATGCCTGTGTGCGCATGCTGGTCATGTGCAGTTCATATGAAATAATTATAATTACTATTAATTTATAATTACTATTTTGTCAATGAATTAATTGTAAGCCATGCACCTCAGTATAAAATATTTCCTTTATTTAATCTCTCATACAAATTCCAAATATTTCGATCTTAATTCAGATCCTCTTCAAAGTCAGAAATTTATATTTGCGAAATCATTGTGTTTTCTGATTCACTATACATAATAAACGAAAGCATTACAATATATTATTAATAAACGCAAAACATTGCTTAATATTTATATTAATATATGTAATTGGAAATGATTTTCATTTGCAAACAAAAAAATAATTAAATTTACAGACTGACAGTGAACTGATTAGAAAGTGCTGACAACATATTGATTAACAAATAAAGCTTCCTCTCTTCAATGTTTTCTTTATCTATATTTAGTTATTTTACTGATACATATTGTTTTATTTGTTAAATGAGTTATAACTATCGTTATATGTATGTTAACATATCATTCTTATTACCTTTGACGAAACTCATGTAAATTAAATTAAATTTTATATACAATATAAATTTTATATATATTAATTTAATATTAATTAGATATTAAGCAATATTTTGCGTTTATTAGTAATATATTGTAATGCTTTCATTTATTATTGTATAGTGTATCAGGAAAAACAATGATTTCGCGAATGTAAATTTCTGACATTGAAAAGGATCCAAACTAGGATCGAAAGTTTGAAGTTTGTACGAGAGATTAAATAAAGGAAATACTTCACACCGAGATCTAGTACATGACTTACAAAGGCATTAATTCATTGATCGATTTATCTCAAAAGAGTCTTAAAGAGTCTTAATTCAACATAACTCTATACTATTTTTGTTTTAAAAAATATATATATATTTATATATATTTATTTTATAAAAGTAGTGTTATTATTTTTTTTTGTTTGATTGTAAATTAATGTCTTTATTTTTTAGCAAATCTCGTAATTTTTATCTTATTTTAAATTTTATACTACATCTTACAATCAAATTTTTAATTTTATAACGTAATAGATACAAAATTTTAATATTATATTTTATTATAAATATATTTTACTAGTTTTTATGACGATTGTTCAATTATTTATTCAATTATTATAACTCCTAAATAATAAATTTGTCATGCGGCGCAGTGCCGCGCGCGCTTACTAATGTTTGACCGAGAGGCGCGCTCGGTTAAGGATTAATAAAATATATGTAACACTTACGATACATTACTACTATTAGATCCTATTTCTATCAATGTTTTTAAGATTAATCTGGGTTTTTGGCTCTTCATCTTTTTCTTATTCTTAAAACTTGAAAAAGGTGAAGAGTTGAGTCAAGATTAAAATTAATCTACAATGGTAGATTAACTTTAATCTTGATTCAACTTTTTTCCTTTTAGAAACGGGCCTAATAGTAGTACGTATCATAAGTTTTACATATATTTTATTAATCCCAGGCACGCCTCCCGGCGAAACGTTAGTGTTAATTTATTATTTAGAAATTATAATAATTGGATAAATAATTGACCAATCATTATAAAAGCAAGTGAAATATATTTATAATAAAATATAATAAAATTTAACTATAATATTAAAATTTTGTGTCTACTTTCTTATAAATTTAAAAATTTGACTAAATATAACTAGAAAATTAAAAATAAGATAAAAATAAGATAAAACTTAAGAAATTTGCTAAAAAATAAAGACATATTAATTGGTAAAAACGGGTATTAGATTCAACATTGATAAGTTAGGTTGATAAGTTAGGCCGTTATGATGTATTAATGCACTGTACAGTGTATGCGTGTCAGTAGTGGCCTGACTTATCGACTCATATTATATCGACAATATCGATAAATCAGATTGCTGCACAATCCTGTATCGTTGATAGAGCAGAAAGAAATCTGAGAGAGGACATAACGGCCTTTTACTGTACACAATAGTAAGTATAGAATAGCGATCTGACTTATCGACGTTGAGCCCATCATCTGACTTATCGACATTGAGTCTATTACCTGACTTATCGACGTGAATCTATCACTCTAATGCCCGTTTCTATCAATGCAGTTATTATTTTGATTCAACTAATTCTTCAACTTTTTCTAGTTTTAAGAATAAGAAAAAGACATCGACGAGATGTTATTAAAGACTGTCAACTCTGTGAAAATTTTCGACGATATAAAAAGGGCCCGGAGGTAATTGAAAAAACGCTGACATTATTGATAATTAATAAATTTGCTATTATTAGCATAAATATTTGACTCTTGCATTATTAAATTCATAATTTTTTATTATATAAATGTTCTGTAAATAAATATGCATACTTGTAAAGCTATAATATCCTATATATTGTAGAAAAATTATAATTTTTTCTCTGCAGTTATTATCTCTGTTGATAATCAAACTTTGATGATAACACATTTTTAAAGAATTACAACTGAAATCACAATTTTAAAGAAAAATCGAGTATTATTGAGTTTTAAATACATGAATACATCTACTAAATTAATAATTAATAATTATGAAATTAATTCAATATTATCAGTTTTTAACTCTTAATCATTTCATTATTCTCAAGGACGCGATCTCCCATAAGGATCAGTCTTTAATAGTATCTCTCGAAAAAGATGAAAAGTCAGTTGAACCGAGATTAAAGTTAATCTAAATTGGTAAACGAGCTAATAGTAGTATGTATCACAAGTTTTATATACCTATACATATTTTGTTAATCTTTAAAGGGATAAAGCAAACGTTGAACTCCGACGAGAAAACACCTTCTAATAAATTGTCAATGCTACCGACATTTTTATTTCTTACATTATCGCTAGCTCAGACTCAAATTGTATACGTGCAACATAGGACTGCGTTCAGAAACTTTACCCAGATGTACCCAGAGATTATTTTAATCTCCTTATTAAGGAAAGTAAACAATCTTATTAAGTTCAATAAACAATGAGGATAAAATAAACCTGAATTACTGAAAGCAGCAAATTCTCATTAGATGAAATTAAAAAATTTGTATTATAAAAGTAAAGATAAAACTATCAAAAAATTAATAGTTTATAGATGTTATGATATGTTTTATACATACTGGTATACTTTAACATGAAATACCAAATATTTTGTAAATCATTATAGTTTTTATAATCATATCTATCTAATATTTTTATGCATAGAATTTTTTATTTATTATATATGTGGAAATTTTTTTTGCTGCTTTTTCTTTCGCTTCTAGAATATATCTAGGTTTTCTGATTGGCATATGCCTATTATGCGACTGTGTTTCTGGAAGCATGCATTCCAAATAAAAGCATATTAGCCGAGCATTTGATTTTTTCAAAAAACATCGTCTCTATCAATACGCACCATTTTTAAGTCTTTGGCAAAGCATATGGCAATAATCTCTTTGTGCTATGTTCAATTGTCCTTGGATTTGATAAAAATATCGATAAGTCAAATTCATTTTGAGTTTCTTTTATCAAAGATGTTTTTCAAAGAAAAGCAATTTGTATGGCTTCTTCTGCTGTTAAATCTTTAGCCGATAGAGAACATTTTATCTCCACTAGATCATTTTTCTATAAGTCCATCAGGAGAAGCACCCAGGTATGGATATTCATAATCAATGAATAATCCACAAGATTTTATTTCTTTTTTCAGTTCTGTGGCTAATTCTCTCCTCGCTAATTCTTCTTGAGCACGGCCACATTTCATGCGGCTGCGGTATGGATACAGAATAATTTTTACTGTCACTGCGCAAGACGTTGTCAGTCTCATGCGACATACGATTCTAAATTTAGACGCTGTCAACCTTTGTTGTCTTAGTGATACCCATTCGGAATCACTTCGATCTATCGTATCTCGTTCAATCTGCTTTCAGTTTTTTCCATCTTTTACAATTTTTCTAAATAATTTTGCTGAAGTTGTTTCATTATCATTTGGAAAATCTGGTTGTTGCGATTGCGGAACATAATGACAATTTGTTCCTGATTCTCATTTGCATTTTTTATGTTTTCCATCTGTTTATCGATTCTTTGGTTTAACAACCTTTATTTACCGTTGTTTCTCCAATTTCTCGACAGTAGTAGGAACAGTTTTATTCATGCCTTCATGTGTAAAAGCTTTTTGCATATTGTATTGTAGAAGGGCTCCCGCAATTCTAGCATTGTAAGAGCCGCATTTATGTCAAAATTAATACGCTTTCTGTCAATTTCTTTGCAGATTATCGAATTAAACAATTCTGTAAGATTATTCGTTACATTTAGTAGAAAACTATCGGAGTGAGCGGCTAAATATGTAACAGCAGCCTCTATTTTCGGATAGAAACCGTGCAATTTTAGTGATATGTAGTTTTCTTCATTACACAGTCATCTTCGCATTTATGATCACGTTTCTTACATCGTTTATGCTCACCAAAAATGTGGCTAGGGATATTCAATATATCTTTTCGTAATTCCATAGCCTTACAATGGTAAAGTTGATTTCATCATTTCGTGAATAGAAGCTATCCATATTACCTTTTTGCATATTTTTAAAATGTTATTTTTTACAACATTTTGCATTTTAAAATTATGTTTTCTTTGCGTTTTTGGCTTGTTTCAATTACGATTTTTAGCTTCTTGCACAGATTACGAACAGATTGATTGATGCATTTTATTTTTTTCGCCACTACCATCTGTTCACTATGTGTGGAGAATATATTTATGCACATTACTATTACCATCGGCGATAATGGTTTTATGCATTTATCCATGCATTTTAAGGCTGTCATTGAAACCTTCTGCAATGACATCGCTCTCCATACTTGTGGAGCTTGCATTGCGATCAAAATTTTTATAGTATTTATGAGCTCTAGGTTCACAATCATTCCGTTCGGTCATATCACATACCGTGTAATATTTATTGCGGATGCCAACAAAGAGAATTTTTCCTGTACTGTAATCAGTGTGGCACTAATATTTGATCGTAAGCTTTGCTATATGATCTCATCTATCAACGGTTATGAATGGAATATCATTGATAGTTTCATTTTTCTCCAGAATGAGCTTTTTTTGCTTTTCAATCTCGCCTGCTATTTTCATATTT
>Ga0157364_1004757_pt1 | contig 13652 bp, 7 predicted proteins | sample AttsexASBM2_FD_111476 | JGI IMG/M metagenome (GOLD analysis project Ga0157364, IMG submission 111476) | Fungus gardens microbial communities from leaf cutter ant in Ribeirão Preto, State of São Paulo, Brazil - Atta sexdens ASBM2 | ecosystem: Host-associated > Fungi > Mycelium > Unclassified ... | reverse complement strand
GAAATAAATACGAAAATTATAGAACGAGAATGATAAATCAGTTCAATGTAATGTAAATTAATAAGGTCTAATAAATAAAAATCGCGACATATTTGTAAAAAGCTTTCAAACTAAAATAAAATTTTTTTTTATTACCTCGTCTTTGATTTGCTCATGCTGATGATGCTGTTAAGTACATCATAAACGGTAGTACCAATTTTGATTGCTTGGTTTTTGCTGGTTTCGTAAACCCGCTATCAACATTAATTTTATAATGTAATGCGCCAGGAAATTGATGATTTGAAATTTACACTATAAATCTTATCTCAATTCAAGGATATCCCGTTTTGCCAATGTACTACATGAAATACATTGTACTACATTGAAATACAAATAGAATACTATCTTGAAGCATTGTGTTGTGGTAGCGAGAAGTTGCAGACTAAACATTAAGTTTAGCATCTGTACTGTGTCGCTGATCATCAAATGTTGTTTCTTTAGATCCTTAAGTTTCATTAACAAGAATGGATATTTCTGCTCGTAAGGGATTCATTTAGGAGTATTATTCATCATGAGCTCCCATAGATTCTCCATATTACCATCAATTTCCTTGAAACAGGCTTTTACGACACTGATGCAATTTATGTATAGCATTTCTATTTGAAACGCCAACAAGGTGATATATAATCTGATCACTTGAAACAAAAATGAAATTTAATTCAGAATGTACGAAATACATTAATGCTAACTAGAAGTGAAAGAAAAAACCGAAAATATCCTTAGCGTATTAATTTGGACATTTTCTTATATGACTGCTGAAGCAATCTCGAAGAAATATCTGATACAATCCGAAGTAACCACATTTGCGGGACCACTCAAGATGTAAGTGCTGACTGTCAGAAATACTCCATATATAATAGAGAAATTAACTAAAATAAATTTGGGTATGTCAGTCTTATTTTTTTCAGAGAGATTAAACTTACACAATACTGTCAATTTATAAACACAGATTACGCAGACCGTAATAGTCCACAGAATATAACGTAGTTTAGAAATTTCAAAAGATGAAATCTTAATCCTGTATGGAAATATTTCTTAGAATTTTAAGTAAAGTTGGGATACATCAAGGAAAAATCCTTGCAACAATCTGGATCTTTTTCCTTTCATTTTGGACCTTGAATTGACTTCGAAATTTCTACGATAAATTAAATGTAATTAATAAAGTATAATTGTGAGAGAACAATCGAATATGTTAGTAATGGTTATTATTTAAATTTATTAATTACTTTATCATTTTTTATGCACTTTAGCTTTATTGCAAATACTCTTTTTCTAACTACAGTTTTGAATTTCAAACTTTCCACCACAAATATATAAATTGGTATGCCCCGTTTGGTCTATTTATGCACTCCATGCTAATTAATTTAATTTAAAAGTACAGATAGTTGTTACATCGAATAGCAAGTTATGACTAAAAATCCATTTGTCAGCTATGAAATATAATAACGATGTCTTTCGATCATTATAATCTTCTAGAATATGTGAACATATAAGATAATAAGATAATTTCTAACATATGGATTATCATTTAGCACATATTAGCAGATAATTTCTAACATATGGATTATCATTTGGGAATAATATATAAATCAGAAAGTATTGATATTATAAAATAAAAATTATTCAATTGATATACTTGATATTCCTAACATTGATGTTTTTTGATATTATTACTTGGTATTCATCAATATTGATGAATATTGATGATATTGATTTTTTTGGAGTCTTCATCAGTTAATGTAACAATTTTGATATTTAACAATTTTCATCTTTAATGGGGGATCTTTATTATTGTAGTTTTTAATATAAAAATATTTGATAAAACTGTAGTGTGTGTATATTATATATATATACATATATATATATATATATATTTATATAAACTAGTTGAATCTTAAATGCTTGTATGATTCTGTATGAATTTATACTACGTATATGTAGTCTTTTGAAAAACACGCGCCGAAATGATTTTTCGGTTTTGAAACGCTTACTTTATATTACTGTAGTAACATCAATTCCATCAAGTTAAATTAACTAGCAATTTATCAATTTTAATGCTTTTTCGTATCTTCAAACGATCTTAATAATGCTGAGTGACATATTAAAATCTGTAAATAATTAATTCTTATTATGAAAAATATTACCGCGGCCGAAAATCGAACCCGGGTCTCTTGTTCTTCGAGCGAGCATCCTAAGCCTTTAGATCATCCAAGTCTTGGAATAGAATATAGAAATTGTAATTTCGTAATGAGTGCTATTTTTTAGATTAAAATTAATCTAACTAATATCTAAATTGCTTGATATTATTGCTTGATTATATTCTTTTGAATGATGTGAAATTATTAAGTACTTTATAAGTATTGTATATGAATCAGTTATTTTCAATTAGTTGATTTGTTTTACAAAAAAATATGATACTAAAAATTACTGCAATATTTCGTCTCTCATTTCTTAATGAAAATTTAATTAAATCTATATATTGATAATTGAAACTTGAATAAAAAGTATGCAATTTGCATTTAACGAATTGTTTAATTCAATTTAAACATTAAATTTGCCTTACAAATTGTTTGTATTATTTTTGAAAAAAAAAAATTGACAAAAACGTTGTATGAATTAATTAATACGAGAAATATATAAGATATAAATTGGCTGATGATTAATATTATATTTAACATATTTTATTTTTAATGAAAAGTATAATTAAAACTATAATTAATAATTTTTAATGAAAAGTATAATTAAATTGCATGATATATTTGACATTTTTATCAATTTGTATATTAATGTGATGTAATAATGTAAGTTAATAATTAGTAATAATTTAGTGTGATATATTAATATAGTACATTTAAATAAATAATCTTATTTATTAATACACGTCGTACATGATGTTTATTTAACATACGTGGATAGGATATATATATATATATATATATATATATATATATATGAGATTTTTTAGGTATAAAAACGGTGGAATTATATTCGTAACGATAATAAATTCAACACATAAAGATAAAAAATTTTCAATATTCTCAAACGTATTTGTATAACTAAATTACTTGAGTATTTAATTGCGTTTGTCTTGCTGTCGCAAGAATGCTTCATGATCAAAAATTGTATTAAGATTAATAGATATGCTACTCACCATCTAAAAACAAAACATGAAATACATAAATATTACGTACTTAATTAAGGAATATTTTTAATTATTCACCATAGTGAACAACGTTGCATTTCGCGGAGAAAGTATTATCACAATGCAATATTTGTAAGAACAAATTTAACTGCAACATTAAATCAAAAGGTAATAAATATGAAAATATATAGAATAGAAATGATAAATATAAGTTAGTTGAATATAAATTGATAAGATCTAATATATAAAAATCGCGACATATTTATTTAATTTATATTAATATTAAAATAATTTATATTAAAAAGTTTTCGAACTAAAATAAAATTTTTCTTCATACTACCTCATCTTTGATTTACACATCACTGATACTATTAAGCACATCATGGAACGGAAATGCCAATTTTGATTGCTTGATCCTTGCTGGTTTCGTAAATTTATGCTATCAACATTAATCTTATAATGTAATACGCTTTAGGAATGATATGAAATTTGCGTTGTAGATCTTATCTTGATTCAAGATTATCCCATTTTGCCAATGTATTACGTTGAAATACAAGTAGAATACTGCTTGACAGAAAGTGAAATGATTGGGATACATTAAGGATTGAAAGTTGATGGTCTGAAGAAGTTGTAACTTCTTCCTTTTTTATTTACTCTTATATTGGCCTTGATATTTTGATGATGAATTAAACATGGTCAGCAAAATGTCCTTAGACAGATACAGAACAACAATTTAAATTAGTCAACAGTCTACAAATTCATAATTATATGTTATTACTTTAGCATTAATGTAAAACTTTTCTCTGGTCATCATTTCACTATGTTTTCTTCTTAAATTTATTTTTTTTACAATGTGTAAACGGATGATTGCTGTTTTACACATGACGACTATACAACACGAAGATAAAACTGCAATTGCTGCATCGAACAACGAAATATAAGTCGAAGATTGTATGTTAGTAGGGAAGTAATCATGATGTTTATCAATTTGAATTTATTATTACTACTTTTTAAAAGAACAAGGTAAGAACACCTTATTGCTATAACATGATAAGAGTACAGCAAGTCTATACCCATAATGCAAAAACTAACAATTGTGCAGCATTTACCTGCAACCATTAATAATGGTTAAAATTAAATTAATATATAATATTACAACTAAACTAGTTCTATAGTATTTTCTCATTGTACAAATTGAAAAAATGTACTTAAAAATTTAGTTTTTTTACTTTTATTATATGTGTATATGTATATTACTGTATATATGTATATTACTATAATTTTTTTAAATATAAAGCTATCGGTATACATTTTCAATTTGATTAAAAATGAGTTGTTATGAATATTTATTTTTTAATTCTAATTTATATATTTTAATCCATAATAATTAAAATTCTTTTATATAAATCTGTTACTTTTATAATAAATCCGTAAATTAAAAAAAAATTAAATTTTTTAATAAAATATACATTAAATTTGTGAAGTATGATATCTATTTCAGTGGCAATCATAAATATAATAAATGAAATGTTGATGCATCATATTATAACGTAAAGATACAATGTCTTGATCATAATTAATTTAAATAATAATGTGGATTAATTGATGTATTTTTTTGGAAAATTGAAATTAATAAATATGTCATGCACAAGAAACATGATGTTATAGGCAAGAAATTATTTCTAGAATCTATAGATTAATCTTCTATATGTCTCATAATAAAAGAAAGTAAACAAAGAGCTTAAAAAGATTATGCGTTTTGCAAGTTTTCTTCGTGCCAAGATCCAGTTTTGAAATACCGTTTCGTGAACCTTGCACTTCATCAGGCTCAGTTCACGGAACGTTGGTATTTCAAGAATAGATCTGGATACGGAGAAAACCTGCGAAACGCATAATCTTTATATAGAAACAACTCGTGGAAGTTTTAAGTATAAAAAGCATAAATTTTATTATTGTGATTATGCATCAAAATCATTAGTTTTTCAAGAATAATTTTATAAAATTGATATATTATAATTTTATAATTTATCAATAATAAATATGACGCAAATATAGAATATTTTGATATGTCTATAAATTAAGTATTAAATTTACTTTAAATGTAATTACATTACGTTTGAAAAAATAACGCGTATGTGAGTAAAGTAATTGAAATAAAATAATAAAACACAAATTAATTTAAATATAAAAGTATTGGGATTATCACAAACATTTCTAATAAATTAATAATTATTGCTTGCTATTTACTAATAAATAATAAGGTACTAATTAAGTATATTATATATTTTTCTTTTAAATTACTTGAATAATTAAAGATCATTTTATCTTGATAAAAGTGTTATCGAAGTTGTTCAAAAATTTTATAATTGAAAAGATAACATTTTTTGTAATTAGTTACGAATTAAAATTGACAAATGTATGTTTATATTTCTGTATATATTTATTTTATTTTTTCATCTTTCTTTGTGGTTAGTCATATCTTATATTATCTTATGGGAATAGTATTTGTATATCGTATTCATAAATGATTTCTACATTTCATTCTGTCAAGAAATAAAAAAATAGTAGTTTAAAATAATTAAAATAATTGAAATTTATTAATAATTATAATAAATAGTATAGCTCTTAATTTTTACTTGTTTACATGCAGATATACAATCGCTTCTTTTATACATTTGTGTGACGAATGTGATAATTACTACCATGCGATATCTTCGAAATATAAAATTATTATTATGTTATTATAATTTATATTTACTTAAAAATCCATTTTATTAAATCTAAAAACTATGTTAAGCTAAATAATTTTGATAATTTAACTAAATAGTTTTGATATAAAGAAATTATTTATGCCTTTCTTTGCTCAATTTAATTGAAAATTGAAGCACGAGTAGACATTATATAATCGGATTTTTACAAATTTAAGATATTCTTCTTTTATAAATAATAAACGTTAAATATTTTTGATAAAGCAGTTCGTTGCTCTAAAATATATATTTATTTAAAAGTTTTAGAAGCAAGGAGAATTTCATTTTAGTGAAAATAGATTATAAACAAAAAAAATAGTTTTCCATGATTATTTAATAGTAATAATAAACAAGCAATAATGATAAAAATATTGTATATTAAAAATAATAATGAAAAAAATTCCTAAGGATTATAATTGTGAAAAAATTTACTGCGTAATCCATTTTTACAATATTATAATACATATAATTTTTTATCTTGAAAATCTACAGCCGAATTTGTGCTTACTGATATCTAATGTCATTGAAACAAGGAATTAATAAAACTTATATTTGTGTCACTTTAATATCAGTCATTATTATTATTAGAATGTTATCTTGGACGGAACTTGAAATATGTATTACATAAATATATTTTTATTTTAATTTTGAAATAAAGTATCTAAATAAAATTTATTTAATTTATTAATATTTTCATTACTTTATTGTAAGTTTAATTAAAAAGATTATTTAAGATACAATATTTAATGAACAGAAAGAGAGATATTTCGTAAAAATGCATTTATGACGTTAATACATTTAAAATGTTAAAAATTTATTTGCAATTGTTTATCGATATATGTAATAGAGAATTTTTAAACAATTTTTCTATATATATATATTCATAAGTGCTTTTGAATCAACATAAAACGTATAATACAATAATTTAACAGTAATAAAGAAAAGAGTTTTTTAAAATTTAGAAAGAGATTCTTTTCTCTTTTTTTCTATCTACTTTTAATTAAGTCATTCGAATATTGTTTGCAGCCTTTCCATCACAAGAATGTACCATGATCATAAATTGTGTCAAGATTAATATGTATGTTGTAACACTACCCGTCATCTGAAAATAAAGAAAAAAATAAATAGTATTTATTTTATTAAGGCAAATGATTTATTACTTACCGCAGCGAGAAGTGTCGCGTTCACAGAAAAACCTTTCGTGGAAAGTGTATTTTTGCAATGCATTATTTGCAAAGAAAATAGGTACAACTGCAATATTAGGTCGTGAAATAAAGAATTAAAAAACATAATTATATGAGCTAAATAAATTTAGTGTATATAAAATTGCATTAATACAGGATTTTAATATAGCATATGACATCTTCATAGCAGAAAATATACCATTATATTTTGCTTACCTCTTCTTTGATTTGCTCATCGCTGGTGCAGTTAAGTACATCATGAACAGTAGTGCTAATCTCTAATGCTCGATTCTTATTGGTTTCGCAAGTCCATACTATCAATATTATTTTTAAAAATTCGTATCCTATAGACATTAGGAAAAATACATCATCAATTTCATCATCCAGAATGAAGGATAGCCCATCTTGCCATTGTATTAGATGTTTATACAATTCGAAAGTGATTTCAGTAAAAGTCAAGACTAAAGTAGCAAGAAGCTGTGGACTGAAAATTATGTTCAGCATTTTCATTGTGTTGCTGACTGTTAAATGCTGCTTTTTCAGGATCCTGAGTTCTATTAACAGGAACTGACTCCTTCGCAAGTGGTAAATTAAACTGGGAACACATGGCTTTATATCGTTTATCATAATTTTTTGCATATGTACCAGATTATTGTTGATTTTCTTGAAACAGGTCTTCAATATACAAACGCAATTTATATATTGCATATCCATATTAAACACCACCAGGTTTATGTATATTGATGACACAGAGAAAATAGAATAGCCACGTACTCTGTAACATATTAAGCATGACTGCATGATTAAGAAAAAACAACCCAAAATGTCCTTTATGTGGATCCATTTACACAACTTCTGATACAATTCTGGAGATAAATACGAAGAGATCTCCAGCATGGCATGTAACACGCGCATTCTTGGTTTGCTTAAAATGTACGTAATAAATGTTATGAAACCGCCGATTGCAAAGAAAGAGGTAGTCTCAAGATTTATTATTAGGTCTCCAAAGTTGATTGTTCTAGTAAAAATAATTTGGTGGAGACATTTTAGATTGATAATGCAGATGACACAGATAAGGAGGGTCGACAAAATGTAACGCTGTCTAGAAGTCTCAAAGGTCGAAGCATTGATTCTATATGGAAATAATCCAAGGATGTGGCAAAAGATGAAATTAGGGTACATCAAAGTCAGAAAGTCTGTGCCATGAAATAACTGCCACATTTTTATCCTTGATTTATTTTTTGGAACAATGAGTTGAACATCGCCGAAATACAATATTATAAAGAATAGTTTAGGTGATAAGTGACAATCTATGATTATTAATCACATTGTCTATACACTTTAGCATTTGTGCTAGCTTTCGAAAGCTCTGTTATAAATGTACAATTATTCAACTGGTCTTTCAATGACAAATACATACAACATTGTAAACTCATCCGATGTACACTCCTTATTATCAATTTGTATTTAATGATTTTCAATTTAAAACCGCAAGCAATTGGTAAGTCAAATAGTCAGACGGAACTGAAAGAGTCGTATGTGAGACATAAAGTAGCACTCTTCGATCGGCAAATATCATTTAAAAATACTACGTTAATACGTACAAAGTAATGATATGCTATTACATTCAATTCATGTTTGTGTCGATAATAACGCAAACATTGAAGTTTTTAAAAATTCATTATAATATAACAATTATTTAATTCTAAATTTTATAAAGGATATTTTTATGCTATGATTTATAGAGATCTTTTATTTTTCATTTTACATACTATATAAAAGGTAATTTATTATAAAATACTTCTAAATTTATTTTGTAAATATCATACTCTTCTACTTTATTATAAATTTTTTATATTGATGTGCGCTTCTCTTTGTAAGGATAAAAATATATTCTTATTAATGTTTATTTTTTTACTTTAATTTAGACAAATACAGTGCTATTATAGATAGTTTTTGCGTAATTGTTAAAATATAATAATTGATATCTGATTTATGTATAATTATACATTAAAAATTTGTAAAACTACATTATTTGCATTTTCAGAAACAATGATATTATTTATTTCAAAGAGGAACTTTACAATTTTGCAAACAAACTGGATAGAAAGAAAAATTCCGGATCAATTGTAATAAAAAACTTAATTAACACTTTGCAGTAATAAAGAAAAAAAGTCAACTCAAAATTGTATCTTGCAATAATCTATTTTTACAATGTAGAGCGTTTAAATATAGAACATTTATAATTAGTTCGATACAAAATTCTTTTGAAATATATTTATCATAAATCATAATAAATATACTTAAAAATTACATTAATTACATTAATTAAAATAAAATATACTAAAAACCGCACATTTTATTGATTATATTTATAATTTTTGTGTTTATTATTTATTTCTATTTTTTTTTATTTAGATTATTTCTGCAATACTGATATTTCCATCACAAGAATGTGATGTCATTAAGAATTGTATTAAAATTATCAAATACGTGATGATGCTACCCGCCATCTAAAAAAAAATAAGAAATAAATATATGTTTAATTATTTGACGGAAATAAGTGGCTACTCACCGCAGTGAGAAGTGTTGCATCTATAGTTAGACCTTTTGCGGAGAATGCATTTTTTCGCTGCAATATTTGCACAGAAAATTGTTCCAACTATATAATAACATTATAATAAATTAATTAATAAAATAATAATAAATAGAGAGCATTATGGGAAACATAGTTATTAATCTAAAATCTATTAATTTAATATATAAAATACGCATTAGTATAGCATATGAGATTTTTATAAAAATGTATAAATTAAATCATACATTATTTTACCTCGTTTTTTACTTGTTTATCGCTGGTATTGTTAAGCAGATCGTGAACGGTGATGCCAATTTTTGCAGCTTGATCTTTACCACTATCGCAAGCCCACACTATCAATATTATCTTCGTAATATAATATATCATATTGAAGATGAAAAACCAGTACCAAAAGTTTTCTTCTTCTTCGGCTATAAATACAACTATATAAAAGTATAGATTGAAAGTGATTTCAGCGAAAGATATGACTATGGTAATGATGATCTGCAGACCGAAAATCATATTAAGCATCTGCACTGTGTCGCTAACCATCAAATGTTGTTTCTTCAGAGTTTTAAGTTTCATCAATAGAAGTGAATTCTTTTGTTCGTGATATATCCGTCTGAGTAGATATGGCTTATCGTTCATTACTAATTCCTGAACCTTCATCAAATTATCGTTAATTTTCTTAAAACAGATCTTCAATATACAAACGCAATTCATATACATCATGTCCATTTGAAACATCAACAAAGTAAGGTATATTATAAACATTGTTAGGAAGATTGTATTGAGGGGCATATAAATGCAATATGCTATTGATACGATGACAAGAAGAAAGAAACCGAAGATATCCTTAATATGAATTAGTTTGGATAACTTTTCATATAATTCCGAGGGTAATTCCGAAGAGATCTCCAATACGGTCTGTAGCAAAAGCAACCGTGGACGTCTCAAGACATACGTGACAATCATTGTGAAACTACCGAGCACATAATAATTGTGACACTTAAAAGAGCTAAGTACGCTTCTGTTTATGATTATTCTAGAAATATCCAATTTATATATAATAATTATTTCGTAAACGCAGAAAACGAAGAGAACAATGGTCGATAGAATGTAACATGATTCTGAAGCTTCGAAAGTCGAATTGTTAATCTTGTATGGAAATATTCCAAGAATGCGGCAGAAGGTGAAGCAAGGATACATCAAGGATTGAAAGTCTGTGGCGTAGAAGGGTCGCCATCTTTTTCGCATATTGTTGTTGGCTTGTTTCTGGAATTTTAATAATGAAACTGTACATAACATGCGAGAACGATTTATGCGAGAACAATAATTTAAATACACAGCATAAACACATTATCAGTGTTAATACATTATCAATGTACATACTTTGCCATCAGTGTGAACGTTATTGTGGAAGTTTCTTCTATAAATGTGATTTCGAAATTCATTTTTTGACAGCGATTGCATAATTCCTTATTTTCGATCTATACTTGATAAGTTTAACTTGAAAACTGCATTGAGTAACAAGGAATGCTTCAGAAAATCTTATGTTAGGCGTGAAGTAACCATGGTATTCTTCGATTTGTACTTGTCACCTGCAAAGTAAAGTAAAAAAGTGAAATATACATAAAAAAGTTATTGTTATACTATAGTCATACATCATATTTTGTAGATATATTCAAAAGGGGAAACATAAATTGTACAATATGAATTAATAACTTTTGAAAATTGATTAATAATGATTCTAACATATTACACATTTATATTGTGCATACAGGATGTTTCAAAATGTTTTTCAACATGATCTAATATTTGCATAAGCACACACGCGCGCTTATGTATATAATCATAATTTTCAATGAAAAATGTATCAATATGTATTTTCAACTAAATAAAAAATATATCAATGATATTTATTTTTTAATTAATGTATACTGGATCGTAATTATGAATTATATTTTTGTAAATTTATTAAAATATAGTAAGCTGTTTTAAAATTATACATAATATTATTCATTAACGTGTTAAATTATGTATATATTGTTATAAAAAATTTTGATATTGCAGTAGGAAGTGAAAAGCAAAGTGACATAACGATAATAAATTGAGTATAAAGGTAAAATCAATGATATTGTCTCAATTAAAATTAATCTAATTATTTAGAAAAAAATGAATTAATATGTTTCTTCGACTGATAAAATTAATTGTACGATTTAAAAAAAATATATTAAAAAAATCTTTTAAACAGTAGTATTTTAATAACAAATAATATATGACATAATATATCCATTATTTTGTAAATAAATTAAAACTATCGACTATATTAAAATATTATTTTTCATTTTACATGCATTTTATTTTTATTTCTTTTATCAATAATCAATCTCGCCAATACGATATTAAAAATGATTTCTTTTACGATTTTCTTTTGCAAACGCAAGATAACTTAAAATAAATCATCTCAAATTTTTTTGCTTCATAACAAATATGTATCAAATACTGTAGGAGAGACCGAGGCTAATAGACTCATTTTTAAATTTCGAATTTTTACAGATGAAATTAAGAGACTTACAGAAAAAATGAATTCTACACCAGTTACATACATTTGACTATCTAATAATATTTTAATAATAAGAGAAAACTGATAACTAATATGAAAAAAATGCATTTTTCCAATGCATTCTATCTGATTCAATCAGCTCCGGAACCGGGGTAATTCGACTAAGATTATTAAAATAAAAATTAATGTACTTTAAGCTACATCTTTGGCTACATATTATTAAAATTTTTATAAAAATTTATTTTAAACACAACATTTGCTTCGCATGGCAAAACAATGCTTCTTTTTGCAAAATTTGTTCATTTCGTGCAAAAACATATCGAATGAGTTTTTGAGATTGAATATGAAGGAATTGAACTTATAACATTTATCATTGAGAAAAATCTCTTTAAAAGAATAAAATTTTGAGAAAATACTATAAGAGTCGTCACTAAATGAGTCATACAGTTCCATGCTATGTCTTAGTCTATTATCCCCATCCGTTCATTTTTTAAAAACATTAACAATATACGATAACAAAGACACATAAACAAAAAAAATCTATTGGACTTTATTAAGTTAGAACTACACTTAGAACACTACTATCTAAGTAGAAATCGAATACGATTATACATGATTAAAACAAAAACTTTAAGAATAAAAATATTTACTTAGGTGTACGATTTTTTAAAATTGTGATGTGACTTCTATCATAGACGTGTTCGCAAAAAGATGTTACACCAAACTTAGCGGCTGCTCAGACACATTTATGCGTGTTTCGCATAAATTTTTTTTGTTTTTAATACAGCCTCGATTATTCTACTTATCCCTATAATCAACTGATCCCGGTATCCCCTATATTAAAATTCTAAAGTGCAACGAGCAAAAATTTACAATTAGATGATAATGAACTAATAGAAAAAAATTATTTATTGTAAGATATCGCAGAACAACGTACAACATCAATTATTTTACCCACTTTGTAATAATATTTTGATATTTGACATTAATTCCTTTAATTTTAATATAAAAAACAGTTAAAATATTTGATTGTTTTAATAATTAAGATATTGAATTAGTCGATACCATATATCTTTGTTAAAAATTTATTCCGTCGCCCTTAATACATTTAAATATGTACTATATTAATAATTTATAATAAATAATAATAAATGATTTATTAAGACCTTAATGTGAATACACAACAAGTAAGAATAATTTATTAATAATTTATTTAACATTTAATGTTAAATACTTTTTCTATGTTAATACTAATATTCACAATTAATATTTTATGCGCTTGCGCGCGCGAGCATATGTGTCATGTATGTGCGTACAAAATCATGTATGTATACATACATATATATATATATATATATATATATATATATATATATATATATATATATATATGTTT
>Ga0157364_1004756_pt1 | contig 13652 bp, 9 predicted proteins | sample AttsexASBM2_FD_111476 | JGI IMG/M metagenome (GOLD analysis project Ga0157364, IMG submission 111476) | Fungus gardens microbial communities from leaf cutter ant in Ribeirão Preto, State of São Paulo, Brazil - Atta sexdens ASBM2 | ecosystem: Host-associated > Fungi > Mycelium > Unclassified ... | reverse complement strand
GTCTCACGTATATTATGTGACACTTTTCTGCAAACGCATACGGCGCTTGCTTCGCATAAAATCGTCTCCCCTTGTCCTATTGTTTAGAAATCCGAACCGCATAAACGGAGGTTACTCGGAGATTAAAAGAGAAATATATAGAAAAATAATAATTCTATTCAACAACAAAAAATCCAAAAAAATCAGGGCAAATGAGAGTCAGCATAGTAGTTAATGCGCAATACTTAAATCTTTATTCCAGAAAAGAAAAAATCTTTATTCCAAAAAATAATACGTTGAAAATTCACTTTAGAATTATTCTCAGCAATTTCAAAATATCAATCTCTTCATGTCCAAGAAAAAAAAAATCACCAGATTAGCAGATTTGATGTTATAATCCCAAGACATAGAAGGAATTTCTCTCGACATTGAATCAAAATCAATTAAAATTTATAATCACTAAAGAGTTTTAAGTTAAAAAATGCATGTTGATCGCAGCTCGAACGAAACATGACTAATACATTTAATTGAGATTATATTAAATGTATTAGTCATGTTCGAGCTTAATCTGATGATGATTTTTTCTTGGACATGAAAGGATTGATATTTTGAAATTCTATTGCTGAGGATGGTTCCAAAGTGAACTGAAAACATACTATTTTTTGGAATAAAGATTCTATTTTCTGGAATAAAGATTTAAGATTACGTATTAACTACGCTGACTCTCATTCGCCCTGATTTTTTTGGATTTTTTTGTTGTTGAATTTGTTGTTGAAAGTCCGTAAGAAAATTACATTATTACTATTTGGAATAATTCTATTGTTAAGAAAAGTAAATTATCAATTTATTTTCTTTCTTTTAATTATAATGATTATTATTACCATAGAATATTTTCTTGATAATAATGTTAAAATATTACTCATTACAAATGTGAGAAAAACATTATTATTGAAAACAAGAGTTTATTTTCTTTTGAAAATTATTATAAAAATTGTTTGAAGAAGCGAACATTAATTTATATAATAAGCAAATTGAATTTGTTTTAATTTAATAATCATGATTGCGTGAAGTATTATGCTCAATAGGACTCAGAATCTATCTTGAATAAAGATGCTTGTGATGAACTTTGATAGATTTGCGGATATAAAGTAAATATCTAATTATATTAGTGGACAGTTAGTGAACATAATTCGTTGGATAAAGTGATTCAAAATTTTAAATATTAAGCTTATAATGTACGATTCTAGATAAATTTATTTATAAAAATTTAATTTAGAATTTAAAACGAGTTAGAGTTGTACATATTATTAAAAATTTAATATTTGAAATGTTTTATGCAATTGGTTCATGTCCATTAACTGGTACATTTATCTTATGAATTTTTGAAATACTTGAAACAAGTATTTCAAAGTATTATTATTTGCATACAGCAAGTATTTTTCTATGTATAGAAAATATTATTTATAGATGCTGTAACCTATAATCTAAAATCATAATATAGCTGTAAAATGATAATATAGCTACTTATTAAAAGTGCATGAACATGCATTAGGAATTACGAAGCGTTACGCTGTACATGAGCATGAAGTGACGAAGACTTTCTGTTTTTGCTCAAAAGGATGCGTATGTTACAAATGTACCCTATAATTATAATACATTCGTTAAGAATGTAGATTAGATTGTAAGAAAAGTAGTACAACTACGTTCAAGGAAACAGAGGAAATTAATAGTCATCGACTTTAATAATTAAATTCCTTTCGGTTGATTTACGTTGGTTAGGCGATTGCTTTCGCAGGATGTTTCCAGTAAAGATAATAACCCGTATAAATCGCCGCTTGCATGATTTCACCGGAAATTATGCGAACGCATTCTCAATTTTTTTCAACTGAGAACGAGGCAAACTGAAGGCGCGAAGGAATTATTACGAGGCAGGCGTGAATCATGACGGGTGTCGATAATTCATCTCGCACATTGAGAATTCATTCATTCCAGAAATATTAGCGATTTTCGCTGTTGTTGCGTTAAAGGAACCGAATGGCGGCGAACGAGTATATCCGGCGGCGGGTAGAAAAAGAAAGAAGAAGGAAAGAATGAATCGGTCAGTGAGACACCCCGCCGGGCGTCTCTCATCTTGCAGGCAAATTGCCCAGATGTTCCACGAAATCGCGAGGAAATCTCGGTGATTATGCCGCGCACAGAAGCTTTTGCGTCCGATCGTCTTGGATCTCGTGTTTAGGTGCATTTCAGCCTTCAGACGGTAGCTTCCGAAATTACAGGGATTTCAGGACGCTTCCGAAGATTGTGGCCGTGGTCCACGGATTCGTCCAATTCACGTCGCGTCAATTTTATCATCGTTCGCTCGGATGCTCGTCCAATCTGATCGTTGCATCCGAGCCTTCCGTTCTTCCGATTGATCTCTCGTACGAGAAATATCTAAATCGCGTTTTTAATTTTATATTAATATTTTTGAAAACTGTGTGAAAACTGTGTTTTACACAGTTTACTATTATACTATTTTTACATTTTACTATTATACTATTTTTACTTTATTAACCACAAGAAAATAGTTTATATCTAATAATTAATAATCGTTTCGGACTTTATTTTTGTTGTATTCAAATTGACTTTAGTACCGTTACTAAATAAATCGCAAATTTCTGTAAAACGTTTTGCGATAATAAAGGTAGCTATATCTAACAATAAAAGTATACAGTCTAAAAAGTTTTGGAAAATTAAACTATTGGTGCCACGAGTATTACTGGATATACTTAAATCTTAAAAGAATAATAATAATAATCCATTTCTTGAGTTAAATAATAATTTGTTATTTTTAATTTCTATGTCAAAATCAGTTTATTTCTGTGGTTATAAATAAACAATATTCATATTATATGCATTTACATTATATAAATAATAAACTAAATTTAAGTCAAGTTTAATACATTTTCTTAAATCAAATTATTTAATTTCATTATGTTAGTAAAATTAATAACATATTACTGTTCTTTTTTGTTGAATTTTTTGCACGATTTACCTTTTCACTTTTCTCTCCAAGAGAAAAAAAAGAGAAAAGATAAACAAGAAAATGAAAATGCACAAGAAATTTAACTAAAAACAGATTGAGATTTAGGAGCAGTGATGACTATAGAAATAGATACTATTAGAAATTGGATACAGTTTAACATTATAAATGTAACAGTAGAGAATTAGCAACTCAGAATTTAATTCGCCAAATTGAGTTTATTCGATGAAGGTAGTCATTAACAAAATAATAGAACAATTTATCCATTGATTAATCATCCAAAACGATCCTCATCGTATATCGCGCATCGATCGGTAATTGCAAAACGTATTCACGTCGTCAAATCATTTTTGATGGCCCGCGTACCGACTTATGGAGGAAACGTAACTAGAAGACGCGAGTTCGTATACTGCTGCAGTACTCTCTGATTACCCGTTGTCGTGCGCTAATGACCACTCTGGTGAACATAGTTGCAGACGGTAATTCGTACCTGCTACCAGGCGGTTCGGCTTCGTTTTCAATGAAACGCCGAGTATGAAAGCGCGCACCTATCAGCTGCTTCTCATGAAAAACAGGCTTACGCTGTGAACGATAAAATTATGTATAGTACGTGATTTTCTCTCTCTCTCTCTCCCTCTGTCTCTCTCTCTCTGCCCGTTATGTCTGATTATCTGTATGATTCACAAAAATGAATGAATCAAGACTACAATATATATTCTACTAGTCACAGTTTAGATATTTGATAATGTCAGAAACTTCCTATACGGCTATTTTAAGTGACATAAAATTGTATATTTTATTTTTTTCCAGTAAGAAGTATAAAATATAGAATCATAAAGAAAAGTACTACAATAGAACAGTTGGAGATTTCATATTAGACGCTTTCATAAACTTCTATTGTGCCTTCGAGGATGAGGAAAGTGGTTTATATCGTTGTTCCGCCTTAACAATTCAAATGTTTTATCTATCTCGTAATCTTTGCGTCACTTCTGGCCACTCGAGCACGATATAATCTTTATAGATATGTGCATTACATGCACGGGTGCGCGAGCGCGGACAAAACGCACACCATCAAAGAAGTGGACGAGGCTCAGGCACCTTGGGGCCTGCGAGTAATAATAATTTAGCCTTTCCCTTTTTCTCTCTCTCTCTTTCTCGAGGCGCGTTCGCCAACGTCCTTCTGGATTTAATAAGATCACGAAATTTCGCGGTTAGACGGGCGTCCCTAATTACACCCGCCGTTCACCGAGACTCTCAGTTACCCTCGATTCGTGTATCATTATTATTACGTGTCCCTCTCCTAACTCCCTCGTCCACGGTGTGTCCTTGCCATGGGAAATGCGCGAGCTTCGGAAAAGTCGCTTCTGACGGGCACGTACGCAAAAGATTAGTCGCGCATTCGCGACTTAATGGGAAATATGAGATCATGATGAAAACCTCGTGCAAAGATCAGCAAAGTCTCCGTTACATGTCCTAGTATTCAATCTGAAATTCCTTTGTGATTAATCCATAAATTCTACCAATGTAAAAGGCATTTATTAGATGAAGCTAACGAGATCTTGCGTTGTACATTTTCAATTCTCAATTTTGAAACTCAGAGCTTATTAGTCTTGACATTTTTTATGAAGAGAAATTAATCTCATATTTGTCAGAATCATAGAAATAATACAAATTTAAATTGTAATTTATTATTATTTCTGACTAGTATCATTGATTACTATTTATACAAAACAAGGTAGATATGTATAGCTAAAATGACATCAGGAAGAAAAGAATTAATATATTGCTATATTATACACGTAAGACATTACATATATGACAGAAAACATGATTCTTTCTCATTATGGAACACACCTGATCTATAATTAATGTATAGTCGCTACGTTCACACGCGTTGAAAAATAGAACATGACTAATCGCCGATTAATTGCATCAACACGATAATAATCATAGATTCTTTTGATATCCGGTTGTACGATTCCGCGGTGTGTTGCGAATTCTTCAAGCTTCGAGCGAGAGATCGACTTTCACAGATTTGGCGAACAAATTGCCTCGCGCAAATAATCCGCAACAAAATACATTCTCAGAATCGATTGCCGTCGCTGAAAGGAAGTCCTTCCTGTCCTATCCTGTCCTGCGCAACATTGCGAAGTCATAGTAATCGGACTGCGAGGTGCGAATGGATTTGCCATTTCGCAACCGCACGTTAGTATAGCGCGAACCCACGGCTGGCATCAAAAGAGGCCGCTAAGTGGATTAAAGGCAAGTTTCTTCGTCATCTTCTTCGTCTAGTTTTTCCTTCTCATTCCCTTTCCCTTTCTTTCTCTGTCTCTGCCTTCTCTTCCTTTGCTACTCCCATCGCGGCATCCTGCCGTTCTTATTTGCTCTTGGCTCGGCGCGAGAAGTCCTTCGCTGCAACCGCGCTTCGTCAGAAGTCACGGACGAAGGAAGATAATTTACTTAACTTACGTTTAATCGTGTTTGCGCGCTTATTTATTCGCATCGTTTGCGTTAACATTTGAATTTAATGCGCTTGGAATTTAATTCGATGACGAAATGATAGTGATTAATCACGACTCGCAATCACACGTTTAATGCGTGTGAAGGTTAATTAATTTTCTTTTGTGGAAAACATATTATTTAAAAGATTATTTAAAAAAAGAATCGACATATATTCCATAAATTTTTTTTTGTAATATTAGAGAGAAAAATTGTTTTTAATAGTATTGAAAAAAAAACATTTATAGTCCAAGGTAATACATATATATATATATATATATATATATATACACATATATACATACACATTGTGTATAATTTATAGTATTATTTATCTTTATTAACTTTCTAATACCTGTAAATAAATTATTCTCTTCTTTTGTTATTATATAATATTATATAATTCGATCTCGTACCAATAAATTACCGTGTAATTCTCGCTTCCATGCAATTTAAAATCGATTCTTTCTCATTCGATCCATGTGCTGTAGTGTGGTGACCACAGTATGCATACGATTCGCATCTCAAATACATATCTTGAGTATTACGGAGATGATTACATTATCGTTATGAGAAAATACGAGAGAATCGAATTGAGATGGCGAAAAAAGACAGATCGCTGGGGAAAAGAGTGAACGAGACAGAAGAGACAGAGAATGCGCGCGGGTGCGTGAATGACATTGCTGGTATGAGCAAGAGGCTTGGCGCGCGAGTAATTTGAGTAATTACCGCACAATTACATTATCTAATTAACCCGGGAGGTCGGAGCAGCCGTCAGTTACCGCGATGTGGCGGCCGTGATTGTCTCACTCGTGGCGCAATCACAATTATTATTGTTTAACACACGCGGCATGAAAGCATTGAATTTACAGAAATCTGAATTCGCAGAATTTTGCACCGAGTTGGTAATAAAAACCTGCAGTTCTATTTTAGTCTTATTTTTTTTTAAAGGTAATTTAACTATTAGAAAATCTTTTATATTGCGAATATAACATGATCATTTCAAAAGAATTAAAAATACCAAAGGCGTTTTTGGTATAATCATATCTATGTGAGTGTTATTAATCACTATAAATAATTGTGGGCACAATTTACTATGTGATTAATCGATTCGTAGAAATGTATTCGAGAGGATTCACGGCATTATGTCCATATTGTCCTTTTTCTTCCTTTTTCATTATTCTCGTTATATACTAAGCAATCGTTTCCCATGATCGCCAATCGGCCTGCAGGCTTTATACACATTTTTTTTAGGGAATTAGGTCCAAGTTGAGTTCCGGGGTTTTACTTCTATCTTCTCTCCAGATTAATGGCGAGTTACTGGGTATTATTCTGCTGTCATTAAATTATTATTAATGACAAGATGTAATTGTTTTGCCATGGCACATCCGAGACAGTCTGAATGATGAAATATTTTTTAATCACCTTAGGCGATACGTTTCTTTCCAATTTAAATTTTGCGTAAAATATTTCTTTCGTAACATGATGAATAAAGTAAATGATTCTCTGAAATTAATGGTAATTGCTTAAACTTAATTGATAAGTTAGGGCATACTAATTTTATCAATACACGTATTTTTTAAAGTATTTTTAAAAATTATTGATTGTAAAAACATTTTATGTCGTTAAATTAGTCTTTTATATTCCGAGATTGTTAATTTCTATAGAACATTTTCGTCGAAAGAGAATAAAAGCAAATCATGCACACACAGTTAGTTAATTTATTTACTGCGTGTAACTTTTAAGAGGAGCTAATATCGAATTATATATATATATATATATATAATCTAAACACACAATAAATGTGTGACACGTTACAGTCTATGTGCATAACAGTTGCGTTGAATAAACAAGTCTTGGAATTTGCTATTTATCTTGACATAAATCACATATTGTAATTATCTCTACATAATAATTGTATTTGCGTAAGTCGATGTACTTTCTGATAAATTTAAGATCTAACAAAAGACTTGTTAATTATATTTACAAAGTAATAGCGATATTAGCATATGATTGATATCATGAAACAAAAATTAGTCACGTCTTTGTCTTTAATTAGTGTCGATTATTATCAACGTTTTAGTAAATATTTTTTATAAAAACTATACGTTATAAAAGTTTTCACATTGTAATATAGATAGATAGATAAAGAATAAATAAAAGGTACATTAACAATACTAAATATAAAGAAAGTATTCGATAGATACAATTAGCTAAGCAAATTTTTTTAATAATCACATACATTCTTAAGGGAAAAAAAGAATAAAATGGAATTGCAAAGAATACAAAATTAAACTTAAAAAATAATCAAGATGACATAAAGTGATAAGATGTTCAATAAAATACACATTCCTACGATTGAAATATCGTGAACAGAGTTTATGCACACGATTGTTATCTGTAATGTGACGTAAAAAAGAGAGGACAACAAAATTCGTCGACGAAATTTGAGCCTCGGTATAATAAGACGCCCGAAGCTTCTCGCCTTCCTTATACGTCATCTAGAAAGACGCCTCCTTATGCGCGGTATCGATAATGTTTAATAACGAATCGCGCCGGCCGGACAAGTAATTCGCACTGACGAGGGGTGACAAGCGGCTTTTGCCGCTCGCATTATTCTCGAGCAGGATCCGCGACCGTGCGCGCATACCTGCCGTGACCGCTACCTTTGTGAGGAGCGAGGCGAAAGAGAGAAGCCGGTAGCCGGCTGCGTAATGCGTGCGTAATGCGCGCTTAATACGCGTACGGCGTGGAGAGCCAATTACTGATTGGCCACACTACCGCCAATCGGATGAGGGATGGACCCCGGTAAACCTGTACTCTTCGATCTCCTTCGCACTTCGCGAGACGAAGCCCTTCGTCCTGCTCGGCCATGCAGTCTGTCTTCGAGGAGGAACGAGGAGGGACGAGTCCCGAGACAGTCTAACAATCTTTTTCGTCGCTTCGAATAGACAGAATAGACAGAATAGCATAGACTCGAATCGTTGACAATAATAAAATGCTTAAAATGCACATAGTTCATAGATCAAGTAGAAATATTTTCACTTCATTGTTTCATAAAAAAAGAGATTTTTTTTTTAAACATTTATTATGTATATATTTTAAGAATATTTTTGGAAACTTTGACTCGCAGACTTCTTACTTTGACATCGTGAATTTTATTTTAATATTGTTTTAAAGTATGAAGCAATTAAAAATTCGAAATAATAAGATGTAATAAATCATAAATAGCATATTTATATTAAAACAATATCTGTAGTTATTTATATATTCTTAATATATTCTTTTATAAATTTTATCTTTTTATTAATATATTAACTCAAAAGGAATAACAAAATATTATCTGTAAACAAAAGAAAAAAACTTTTACGAATTTTTTAACAAAAAGAAATTTTTTATTATTGACTTTTATAATGTATAATATAAATATTCTGTATAAATTTTTATCCGTGGTTCACCATGTTATTAATTTATTAATTTCATAATGAAGCAATGACCGACTGAAAACAATGAAAAGAAGGCTTATATCGACTTTATGTCATTTAACGGTGACGGAGATTCAATGCCGCTTCCGTGGGACGAGGTAACATCGTCCACTAATTAACTCCGGAAGGCACTAATCTTATTTGTTGAGAAACGAATAACGGGTCGGCGGCGTTTCTAATCGGGAGCATGACTCGTCGTCGGTCGATTAATGACAGGAGGAGTTGTGGGTCCTGGACGCAACGGAGTCTCCGGGACTAGAGGAGAACTAGAATCGTGATGGAAAGAAGAAGAGGGAGAAGAGAACAGAAGAAGAGACCGCTCCGTGGAACTGGTTCCGTTCCATGGATCACTGGAAACAATCATCCTTATTAAACTCACCACCGGCCCACCCCGCGGATATAAAGGCATCCTTTGGAATGATTTACCGAGAAGCGCGTCGCGCGGCCCTTTGAACAGGTGGATCCCTCGAAACGCGACGCGAACGGACGATAAATTTTATGGATCCACTGGGCGGATAGATTGAGAACGCGCACGACGGGGGTGGCCGCGCGCGATATTCCGCCGAGTCAGGTTTTCGAAGCGAATGCGGGACGAAATGGCGCCCGGCTAGTCGGAGCAATTAAGAAATGGAAAATCATCAAAGAGTTTTGTTATATAATTAGCTAAGGTATCCCTTGACATTCAGAAAATAAGTTTAAATAATTATACTGCAATAATTTGACTTTTCTTTAACGTACAAATTTCTAACCATAATTATAGAACACATATTTAAAAAAATCGAATAGCAAGGCGAAGCGCTGATTAAATTTTGTCAATCACATCGACATTGGTATGAAAATTGACTGAATACGTTGGAAGTAATCACATTTAAACACTCCATACGTGTTAACATTTATGAGGTTATTAATTAGCTATGTCATTCACTAGAGAAAAAATAAGTAGCTGAATATTTGAAAAGACGACAAGATTTCATCACTTTAACCACGCTTCGTTTCTCTCTCTTTTTTTCTCCTGGAGTTTACAACCGGGATAAAAAATTAAAACCAACACAGACAAATCTGGACTGGTCGGGACCGCTCACGGTCGAACGATTAGTCCGTCGCCGTTGTCGGTAGCAGTATGGGCCTGAACCGTAACACTACAATCTAAATTAGATCTTAAGAGCTCGTAAAGGCAAGTGGCCACGCTCTCTTGCGAGCCTACGTGGCAAGCCGGCTTTAAGTGCTATATAAACAGGACGAATCTGGTAATCCGCGCGCTCCCTCGCAAATGCCATTCGGGCCTTATATTCGCGGCTCTCGCAAAAAGCCCGTACTTATCTGTTATCGCATTTGAAAACGGCATTCCGCAAAATGTTGTCCTGTCATCAACAGCTTGTTCGGGGCTATCTCCGTCTAATCTTTGTCAGTATCGCGAACAAAATTGGCCTCAAGAAAGCCCTTTTGGTAACGAAAAAATAGAGAAATGGAAAAATTGAAAGCAAGTAAAAATATGAATAGAAACAAACATTATAATTAATAAAAAAATAATTAGGAGAGAAGAGATTAATAACACAAAGAAGAATTTTTATTAATGAAATAGTAAAAAGAAATAATATGAAATAGTAAAAAGAAATAGATAAGTAAAAATATGAAAATATAAAAAAGCATTCTATTCTATGGGTGAGAGAATGTCTACAAAAGTTAAAGTCATGAAGGATCCAAAAGAGAGCTCGCTCGATTACTCTCGGATTTGCTGATCGAAAAATAAACGATGAATATAAGAGAAATGTTTATCGATATCCAATTCGATGTACATGGTTCGCCGCCGTGCGGGAACACGTGTCTTTTATTGGCGAATGAATTTTCATTCATGACGTCCAGGAAGTTAAGGCCGTACTAGCATCTTCTTCAGGATCTCATCGATATACATATATTTCGATAGATCCCAATCGCATGTCTGCCCTTATATGTAAAGGTACGCTTAATGAATATGCGTCATGTTCCACGACTTTACTCTCTTCTCTTTCCCTCTTTCTTTCTCTCTGCCGCTCGTTCTCGTCAGGCTAGTCAATAAAACTAAGCGACCATAAAATCCAATTAGCGCGAAATTAATATTACCACACGGCGAAATAGCGGAAGAAATGGGGGATCAATTTATCCTACGAAACAGCAGAAAACGTCGAGCAATTTTCCGTAGGCAGGAAGCCCGTATAAGTGGACAAGGAATAAATTAATACGGGCGACGAATGTTATTAGAAACCAATCAAGTTAATTACGGTTGTTTTCTTAAGAATAAAAAGAATTTTTATGGCTATAAATAAATAGGTGTCGGCTTTATAAGGAAGTACATATTTATTACGAAAATAATATATTGGGTGATTGAAAATCCGACAGGTGTCAGTACTCGCAATGCTATTAAATTATGAAACTTTAATGCTTTTAAGTGCATACTATTTTAACAAGCAACAAAATAATAATTCTCGCCTCTTTCAAATTCACAGTCAAAAGTTGTCTGTGTTTTTCTTATTTATTAATTTTTCGTACAATTGAAATTGATTTCCTAAAAATTGACACACTAATTTTTAAATCATAACTACAAAGATTAAGTATTTTTTAAAGTATTTTTCACAATATTGTTCATCACAGAAATTTTCAATTAATTTTCTTCTAAAAATCTATTCTAAAAATATTTTTTTCATTACACGGAAAACATTACTCGTTCGGAATCGCCTTGTTCTCCTCTTCTGAGAGGTTCATTTCTAATTTTGCTAGATAAACGAAGGGGATTTGTATTTTAGCTCGTTAAGGCTATCTTCGTTGCAGTTTCACGCGTGCATGAATGTGCAGCTTGTCTCGCCATACTCGCGAATACATCTCCAGCCCTGACCGTACACCACGGACACTCTACCTGCTTCACCTCTCTCTGCATACTCCCTACCATCTTCGTTAATTACGAGAACCCATACCGTGGCCGCAGGACCGGACCTATTACGAGCGATTACACCGCTATTAGTTACCTACCGGGTGTTCCACGGCGCGGAGGAAGACAGTAAAAAAAGAACAAGAAGAAAGAAAAAGCTACCCAGATAGATTGCGCCGCAGCCCAATGGCGGCACGATATACTGTACGTATGTAACTGGACCCGGGTGTGCAGGGGACTTAATAATGCAAAACCGTCGTTCCGCGTCTACAGATGGGAATTTGCATGAGGATCGTCAGTCTGGCTGCAGGAAGGCCCGATGATCGATGTATCGTTCCACGAATTTACACTCGCGGATTTAGCAAACTTGCATGGATGGATAGATGATTTATTTTAGATTCTACCATGGATTCAGATTAAAGAAGGAAACAGACATCATTATTCAAAACTACGTTTTAAAAGCGCTTCGAAGGGTTTTGTTTTCAAAACTTTCGAGTTAACTTTAATTTCGTTTTTCTTTTTCTAAAATACGTACTATAAAGTATATATTTTTATGTCAAAATTATTTTGAATGTGTAAAACTCAAACAACAACAGCAAACTAGAAGAAATACATTTAAATGAACGTTCCATATTATTAAGTAAAATAAATAGTAATTATCTTATATTCTTAATATTAATTTTGATATTTCCCAAATTCTTTAGTCTCAAAATTTGTCAGAGACACAAAAATCCGATAAAAAATTATAGTAAAAGATATATATTAATCTTATCGATTGTTGCACCCGACAAGTAATTGCTTTTTTTGCTCCAAACTGCTATCAACTGAAGGTTAGATTAATCATTCCTGGAGTCTAAGCTAGAGCCTGAACACTAAGATTATTTTTTTTTTTAAGACTTTCGATTATTTTCCATTTAAGACTTTAGTGTATTTAAGGTTCTGCGTTAACACGCATTAAGTATACCTTTTTAAAACACGATATGCTTATATACCTACTCGTTGTCTCCAGCCGTCACCCGGTCATCACTATTTCGAGACTGTCTCAGGTAATATACACTTAGGATAACCAGATTTCTTTTATAACCATGCTCAAGGACTACCTGTGCATCCATCGTAAATATCTTGCGGCGGAGACCATTTTTTGAAAAAGAATTTTGGTAAGTAACAACGTTATCGGCAATAGCCAGGAGAGTGCACAGGAGCCAGACAACAAAATATTTGGGTGGCAGCCGATAATCGGTCTCTATATTGTATCTAAATTCCGTTACTCTTCTGAACGTGGACCCTAAAGCCTGATAAATGCGACTAGACACCTTGCCTATCGTCTGAATCCATGGGAGGTACACGAGCTTCCTATCCCGTCACCGAGATATACCATAAGCTCTTAGTCGTCTAGGGTTGTCTTCGAAAGACAGATCGCAACTCTAAATAGCTTTGTAATAATTGATCTTCGTTCAAATGCTCTTATGAATCATTATGAGAATAGCTGCATAATATCAAATTCATTAGTCTCACGTTTTCTAATTTCGCGCATTTCTTGTGTAGTAACATTCAAAGAATCCTAATAAAAACAAAATAAAAATAATTATAAAAATATAAAAATAAAAATACATTTTTCGTTACATTATTTAGGATTTACATATAGTATTCATGAAAAAATAAAATAAAAACTAATTCGAGATCGAAAAGCTCAGCTTTTCTTTACTTTTAAATAGAGTTTTAATTTTAAATGATTACTAATCTAATGCTAAATTAGTTACCATCT
>Ga0157364_1004755_pt1 | contig 13653 bp, 5 predicted proteins | sample AttsexASBM2_FD_111476 | JGI IMG/M metagenome (GOLD analysis project Ga0157364, IMG submission 111476) | Fungus gardens microbial communities from leaf cutter ant in Ribeirão Preto, State of São Paulo, Brazil - Atta sexdens ASBM2 | ecosystem: Host-associated > Fungi > Mycelium > Unclassified ... | reverse complement strand
TTGTTAATGTATATTCAATTTTACTGATAAAATATTAATTATAATAATATTGATAATATGTTGTAAAATTATCACAATATTTTTTATTTTTATTTTTACATATCTCATATATCTAATCGTATTTGTATCTTTTAAATAGTTTTCCTTTTAAAATTACATAACAATTATGTAATAAATCTTACTATGTGAACTTCATTAACTAATATTTTATTTTAGCTCCACCATTTTGATCCATCAAATTTAATGTTTCGACTTAATTTCATATTTAGCGATTCCCCAAATCTTTAATAATTAGACAACGTGCCCCATTTCTCAATAAAATCAAACTTTAAAGGGCTAAATATAAAACATAATCCATATTTAAATTATACTCATAAATAATGAAATAGCTTGAAATTAGAACCTCGTATCGAGATTTACATAATATAATAGCATTAATGATCTTGATAATATTGCTGTCAGTCTAATTGAATGTTAAAGACTGCGAGCCGCATGCACTTCTTTATTCGTCTTTCGTGCAGCGACTTTGACGACGCAATCAAAGGCCCCCCCCCCCCCTATTACCCACGCGAATTTCGCGTAACAAGATGCATGCGCTGCAGCTTGCGCGACGGCTATAATCGTGGTGTATACAGCAGGTTGAAATATCGACAGCGCGCGGGCGTATACGTGCATACAAGGCAACTAGAAAGTAACCCGGTCGACCTCCCGTTATGCTATTTTTTCGCGTTGTACTCCCGCCGGTGATGGACTCCTGATCGAGTCGCTGCCATGCCTGCCGGTGGCGTAAACGATGAACGCAACGCAATCGCGTCCACAATCGAGCCGAGCACGACGCGTCACAATCGATAAGACGATTGTAATTTATCGTGCCTCGATGACGACGATCTTTTTCCACCTGGTGGCCCCATGAAAAGGTCGCGGCTAACTAATGGGAATCCGTCGTCGTGACTGAGTGCTTTGAAAATAATTCAATGTACATTCTATTAAATATACTCTATTAATAGCACTGGCAATCGCGGTGCTTGCACGATTATTGCGGATATTACTTCAAGAATCGTGAAATTAAAAAGCTTCGAATTTTTAACCGTATATCAAGAATGAATTACTCGCGAAGATGAGCGTGAGAATTATGAGTGTGCGGAGCCGTTCTTTATTTGTTAATTTTCACAGTATGAAGATGCGCAATCCGTACGTGCATGCGTGCATGCGTGCGTGCGCGTTTTACCGACCCAACGTTCGAGCTATCCTCCGGGCGATTTCCGAGATAAAAGAAACCACGGGTATATCTCAAGCGCACATTAATTTGCCGTACGCGCTCATTGTGTCACGCGGACGAGCTTGCTCTGTTGTGCAGAAATATTTTTATTACCGTCCACGAGCGATACGTCTTCACGAGGAAGAGGCGAAGCAGCGATCAAGTAGAACCCGTCTAGAAAGGGGAAAGAAACGTAAAGAAGAGAATGCATTTTATCTACAAGCGTGCACCTGGCAACGTATGTAAGTCGATAGCTCATTAATAAACAGGACACGAGTTGATAATTAATCTTGTAGTTACATTTTTAATCACGATATCTTAAAGTTATATCTTTAACTTTCTACATTCTTTTTGAATCTTACTTTAATACACATTCTAATATAATAAGCTGTTACTTCATAAGTTTCAAGTCTTAAGAAATAAGAAATTGACTAGTCAGTCGACTGGGAGAAGGACTATGATTGGTTAATTTCTTACGGCTTAAGACTTAAGGCTTAGGTAATGACTTATTATAGAAAGCTTATAAAGAGTGAAAATTGTGCCGTTCTTGAAAAAAGGTGGCTTAATTTTCAATTTTTAAGAGTGAGATTTCATTCTTCATGGGCCTTCTGTAATAAACCTAAGCTTTAAGTTATTGTAAAAAACCCCATGAGAGTAATAAGCTTTCTACAACAAACCATTACCTAAGCTTTAAATCTTAAGCCGTAAGAAATTGATCAATCAAGTCGATTATTCTCACTATTCAGTCAACTTTTTATAGCCAAGACTTAAAGCTTAAATAAGTAATAGCTTATTGTAGAATGCGTGTGAGATTTAGTTTAAAAGTTTTTGAGAGAATGTCACCCGATGCATCCATACAACGATCCCGGGCTTTCTATTCGCCGTCGGTCGTTTCGATCGTGCGTGCGTGCAATTGTGAGAATCGTTGTCGCCCGATCGACCTCCGGAGTGCATAACGAGCAGAGCGATGGTCCCGTTGTTCCGCGACCGAGTTCGCGTCTCGTCGGAATGTTGATCGTGTCGCGTGCGGATCGCGACGCGATAAGGCGGCGAGCGGCTGGGCGAAACCAAGCTTACCAAGCGCGAGAATGCATGAGGAAAGGGAAAGGACACCGATGTGTAAAATTGCGCGTTTCTTCGTCGCGCGATTTCCCCGAACGATCCCGTGGCAACGCTAACGCGGTGCAATTTGCATCGCCGGCGATGCAATTAAGATGCGCGACACGTGCGCGCGGCAATCGCCGTAGAGCGTTGCGCCAATGTATTAAATTAAACGGATGCGATCGGTGGTGGATAAAAATAAAATTATTAGCAAGCTCGGGAGTTCGTTGCACTAATTCAATTATTAACAAGAGCGGGGGAGGAGAGGGAAGCGGAGAGAGAATTATTTAAATAGTTAAGCCCAGAATGGACAACCGGGGGTGGATTAAAATGGTTCGGCTCTCTTTTCCAATTTTAAACATTTTGTATTCACTATAACAATATTAAAAATGATACATGTCATTTTTAATATTTAATGTAAAGAGAATTTAATCAATGTTTTAATATATGATATATATTTTTTATGATCTTTGTTTATCTATTTTCAATTATATAATCAGTGTTTTATATTTATATTTCGACATTCTTAATGCACAATTCTTAATAGACATAAATTTTAACTTTTCATCAGTAATATATTGGACTTTAAGAGCACAATCAATTTTTTGATAAAAATTCTGGTAGATAAATTTTACCCGTAAAAAATAAGTAAAATACAATCCAACTTCTGTGATAGTAAAAAGAACTATCATTATCACTATTAAAGCTTTTATATGTAGACATGTAAAAATTTTTCAGATTTTTATACAGTTCGAGACAATATAAAAACTGAAGTTCAAAGATTTAGGTTGCAGACGAAGTGGAAATTTCACATTAACGATAAAGGATAAAAAATTATGTTTTATATATATATATATATATATATATAATATAAAATATATTGTATATTCTTTTTCATTTTGCATGATTAGAATTAAAAGATGTAACTTTTATTCAAATTAAGAACATTAATTTGCGACCAATTTGCAAATTAAAATTTTTAATTATGAAGTAAAAGAAATGAGAAGAGGAAATGTTCAGAATCTATTCTTGAAGACAACGACGACATATTACGACAACGGAGCGGAAATGGATCCATGAGGATAACTTGAGACCACACGATGTGATGATATAGTAAGATAAAATTAATATGCTGACGGGTTCCGTATCCAGCATCTCTTCACGAGCGATTTCTTTCTGACCTTCGAATAACATTCTCACATCTCGTAACAAATGTCACCTTTCGACTACTACTATTTCACTGCAGATTAACGGCTATGCCAAATATCGATTATCATTATCAAAATTAGTATTAAGTTTGTTTACATCGCTTGTATTTTTTGCACTCTCTCTCTCTCTCTCTCTCTCTCTCTCTTCCTCTCTTTATTTTTACTCTTTTCAATGTGTGAATTTATATTTATCTCTTGTTTCAGCACTAAAGATCCAAGCTTAATCGTTTAGCCTTTATTTCTTATTTGTGTTCACATCTTGGTCTAAAATATTTTAATATTGTATTTACATCTCGGTCTAAGATATTTTAATATTATTTATATTCATCTCATTTTGAGTACTTAATATTGTTTATATTTATCTCATTTTGAATACAAACATTTTTGAGGATTTAAAACAACGCGAACAAACCTTGAATTGCATTCTTTAGAAAAAAAAGGTTATCAAATCTAATCCCTCTATCAGAAATTTCTTTTGAAAATCGGAGAAAAACAACGCTCATACTTAAAAAGAATTCATCAAAATTTTGAATGATTAATCAGAGATTTTTTCCGTTAGGAGAGCTGGAGATTCTATCAAGAAGTCAAAAAGCAGAAAGCAATCAACTTATAATATCATATTTATTATTAAATATCTTAATGTGATTTTCAATCCGGAATAATGCGCGCCCACAATTCATGTATTAGATGAAAATCAGAATCAGTCGCTTGATATTAAATCAGTGATCGGCATTAAAATATGAATACCGACTCTTGTCTTCCATTAGATGGTCCATGATTGGTGTGTATCAAAGCATGTTTCGTCATAGCAAATCGCCGTTATCTCTCGAAAATACATTTGACGCGACGATGGAATGAGAAAATTCTCGCGTTCTGTTGCCTTCTCTGTTGCCTTAACAAATACGTGCATTACGTAGCATCTAAAAATAAGCGGATAATATAACGGTACGCTCGAGATAACGCGCTCGTTTACATCATTCGATCTTCGATGTAATAGCTCTACACGGTGTACGCGCGTTAGGGGTTGTAAATAAACGTGCCTTCATACGCTCATCCCGAATGATCGACGGGGATTAAGATGCTCTTTGCGCTGATGGAACGTTGCATTTTCACATTTTCCAAACTCGTTAGTGTTAGAAATAATAGAAATAACATAAATGAGACGATTTCAACATTGACGGTATCAAATGTTAAACTTGAAAAAAATTCCAAGAGCGAATCGTGCTAAACAACAAAAAATTCAAAATCGAGACCGTTTTAATAATGTCTTTTAGATGTTTCTTTAAAAAAATGTCTTTAAAACTTCTCTTAGTCTTTAAGATGTCTTATGTCTCATTTTTAGACATGTGCGTTGTCTGGTATAACATTCCTACTAACAATTATTGATGGAAAGATTATTGAAAAAAAATTTATTAAATTTTAATATTTGTTTAAATCATACTAACTAAATGTAAACTTTACTAAATGTAAATATATATTTGTTTGGTATAAAAAAATTATTAATTTAAGTATCATTTTTTTATTGGATAATATTTACTATAAGTCAATGTTTAATTAGTACTATTTGGATAAATATTTATTACAATTTACTAAATTTTTTCAGTACCTATTTGGTAATTCGTACGAGGTGTTTATTAGATATAATGTATGCCGATAGTTTATTATGTTCAATATGTAACATGATGAATCAAACTGAATTGCAAAAAGAGTATTTAGATACCTTGTTGATACACAAGTTAACAATGAACTCACTTATAAAAGAAGTGTAAAAGATATTAAAGGATTTATGGATCAAAGGTCAGTAGATTCGAGTTCAATCTCACCTGCGCCCATATACGTGATTTTTCTCATTTAAAAGCCGAAAATGGCTATTTAATAATTAAGAAAAGTCACCGTTAGGCGCCGTTAGGATTCAGCGTTAAACTGTAGGTCCAAATTACTGAATCTGAGAGTGGATAAATCTACTATTCGAAGAAATAATTAAACTGAACCTCTGCTCCCCGAGGAGATTATAAAGCTAGATCGCAAGATCAAAAATTAACACATGGTACTTATATCAGATGCTAGATTAAGATTATGCCTTCTTTAGTCTTGATTTTGGAAAATTCTCCTGTATAGTTTTCCTTATTATTGGGTCACAGTACTATGCATAGTTTTAGCTTTAGAGCTTCTTCGGAGATAGAGAGACTCGCTTATGTTTTTTGCATTTAATAATAATGGCATTTTTACTCTTTAGAGTTTGTCAACACTCGAGGGAACCTACAGTTTAACGTCGAATCCGAACAGCGAACGCGAGAAATCGCGTATGCGAGTCGTATATGCAACCTTCTTAGTCTTCTTGAGTAGCAATACGGCCTGGATGTTCGACAAAACACCACCTTGGACAATGGTTACACCCGACAACAGGTTATTCAATTTCTCGTCATTGCGGATGGCGAGTTGCAGATGACGAAGGATGATTCTAGTCTTCTTATTATCACAAGCGGCGTTGCCAGCCAACTCCAAAAATAATATGCAATTCATGAAGAATTACATATCCGATCAAAGCGAATCTTTTTGTATAAATTTTACAATTTCCAGTTGAAGCAAATTATTTATTGATCTTGAAATATAATCCTAAACTGAAGTAGAAATATGTAATTTTATAAATTGAATTTGCAGGCAATTTAATTATTGATGCTAATAAATATCTTTAAAAGGGCGTAAAGAATTTATTACGTTTGAAAAGTATTATCTCAACTGAGATTTGAATCTGCATCCTCTTTATTCCGCGTGGTGTCTTACCAATTTGATCACCGAAGCATGATGATATTAATTGCAATAACCTGTGTATGTTGTGTGGAAGAACATATTTTTTCAAACAACAAAAATAATTTCAACATTCCAAATATTCGGAACACAATCAAATGTTATTGATTTCTTCATCCGCGCGCAATTAAAATTACAATGATGTGAATCCTAATGGGACTTACGATGTATTAGCACGAAAATTATACTTTGTGGATCTTGCAATGACATATGAATGTTTCTTACTACAGTTTCATAGCGGCATCTCGTTATCTCGTAAGGGCGCGCAAGCACAGCGCGCCGCTGCAATAAAGAGAGTATAATTTAATTTCTTGCCGCCCTGTGCGACGTTCAGCGACTTCGTCGGATGCAGAGGCCTTGCGGTGCGACGAGTGCAGTAAAAGCTGATGCGTCGTATGAAATATGCGAATAAGAATACCTGGAATGTAGATAAAAAGATATCACGTGACTCTGGTATCTGACGAGGGCAAGATATCCGCCAGAACGGAGCCACAGAGAGCGGGACTTTACGTCGCCTATTTCTCGTAAAGAAAAAAAGAATAAAAATCCGCGAGGTTGCGCAAGGTGCGCGAATATTACAAATTATTACGTCGACAAGAAATTCCAACAGTCTGTTTTGCGAGAGATTTCTCTTTTTGCCTACTTTAATCCTTCTTCTCATCTCAATTTTAGGCTGACTTATTTAAGCCTCTCCTTATTCTATAATTCGTTATGACAGTAATGGGTCGCAGCACAGACTTCGTGTAATGCATAAGAGAATCAACCAACAAAAATTCTTCTTTTCTGTGAAATGGAAGAAAAGGAAGGCTTCTAATTGATTCGTTTATTCACTATGATGTTATGCGTTATATAAAAGTGCTGCAGTCTTAACAACATCGTTACTATCTTTGCGCAGCTTTTTTATCATATAAAATATCTGCGCAACGACAATGTAACGATGTTGTTACTGTCACACCAAGTTACAGAATAGAGGCTCAGGCGGCGTTCAGAAACTTCACCCTATTTATGTATCATTTTATCCTTTAACATTCGGTAAACAACAAAGATAAAATAATACTCAAGTGAAGTTTCGGATGAATGCAGCCCCTATTTAGGCACTCGTTTCGCCCCTGCAGCCTAAAAAATGTGCGCGACCAATAAAAATTTTTACGATTACGTCCAATGTATTTACGATACGGCTAACCGGAGATATAGAAAATTATGGGTCATGAGATATAGAAATACAGCTGCCGGTATCCATTTCGGTTCGGCTGCTCCGGTAATCTTTGGCACGTAAAGCCTCTGATGTTTTACGAGTGATTTGAATCAGTCAACTTGAACCTTTCGTAGCGTTTTGACAATTCTTAACAATTTTTAAATAAATATTTATAATAAAGGAAAATTAATAATATATAAAGGGGATACTTTTATACTTTTTAAATTACTATATAATTATTATTATTATTAAATTATATTAGATTGATTAAAGCTCTTCATTATACCACATCATTTTAGCACATCGTTGTATCTGTTAACGCGATTAAAAATTGCACCATATTGTATGCAATTGAGATAACTATCATGTCGTCGGTAGAACATTTTAAAACATTTTGTCAAAAGATTTATAGGAAATCCGGTAGATTACACGATACTAAATCTATGGGGTGACCCGAATTGTCGGAGCAACGGAGGGACAGCGAGTCGTCCGGTTTATTGACCTCACTATATTGACAGTTTAAAAAGTCGATCGATCGTTGGATTGGACAAACGTGGGTGCAGGTAGAACGGGCTTTGGGACGGTGGGTGGATGGCGGACGTGCCAGACGAATTCTAAATACGATTCTGAGACAGAACACGCGGCCGTCCGTCAGTTATCAAATAAATGGCGGCAAAGAGGAGGCGGCCTGCTCCGAATGGCCAGGTTGGAAAACGATAGCGCACAACGGTTATGAAATAACGATCGCCGAAGCTCGTCGGTCCACAACATGACACGTATACACGACCCGAACATTTATTTATCGACAATTCGTTTTACCTGGTCCGTTATTTACGGCACTCGTGGGCGGGCAGAGAGAACGAGAGCGAGAGAGGCAGAGGGAGAAAGGGAGAGAGGGGGGGGGAGAGGGGGGGAGAGAGAGAGAGAGAGAGAGAGAGAGAGAGAGAGACTGTTGGGCCGGTTATCATATCGTCGTCGAAACACGATCGAACACCGGACATCGTAGTTACGTCAAACTCTATCGGTCGGCCCTAGTGACCCTTCGTCATGGGCACGAATTTGCCGGGCGTATAAATCGACAACGGAAGATTTAGGCTGCCTGACCGGCTGGGAAAAATCGCGCGGCATCACAAATATTCAACACGTCCGACTGGTTCGCGTAACACATTGATAACGATCATCCTTCAGTTTCGTATGCGAAGGTTTTATTTTACTTTAATTAATAGTGGTTTTCTCTCTGAAACTTTTAAAGTGAATTTCACACAATTTTCACTATTTAAATCCATTTTAGACAATGTATAATTCACGATAGAATTCGAGGCGAGAGAATTTTATTTATAATTCTATACATTTCTCTCGTGTAATTCGGGAAACATGTGAATAATCAGAATTATATATTTATACTAATTATATGTACAATTTTATTTTTATAAATATGAAAGATATCAAATATACCTAAGATACCCTTTAAAACTTTGAGAGTAAATTATGAGATAGTATTATATACTCTTTTTCAAGACTGGCTCAATTTTTATTCTTTAGAATAAGATTTCACTCCAAAGAATTTATAGAGTATAAATATCCATGATTGGTGAAATGTATTGAAAATTGAAAATTTATAAGCACTGTGAACAGAATTGTGTCCAATCGAATAGGCAAATTTTATCTATATATGACATAAATTACAATTTAATCTATTTGATATCGTATTTCTTGTAATGAAGACATTTTTCCCATTCTATTTATAATTACATTTATAATTTAATACGTAACATTATAAATAGAATTTTATTTTCAATTCTCTCTAGTAGCACAATTATTAGCACAATATTGTCCAAATATTAGTCCAGTATTAGCCTAATATAGCCAACATTTAACCAACCGTCGCTGATAAATTGCTCCTAAGGCTATTGTGAATTATAGATCGTATAAAGTTGGCTTTAGAATGACATTCCACTCTAAAAGATTTTCTAATAATTTTAATTTATTTAAAGTTATCAGAAATCTTAAATAAGACGTGCTTCATCACTTCTTTCTTAGCAAATAATATAATAAATGTTAAAATATCTTCTATTAAAATTGAGTAATGTCCATTTTTTTTTTGTAACTAAATTATAAATTGAAATGTCTTCAATTTATATATGTAATATATGTAATATATAAAAATATATATAAAATATATATAAATATATATAAATATATATATATAAAAATTCGATATCGTGCACTTATTATCTTATTTAAATAAGCGTCAGATTATCTTTTAAAGAATTTTCGAATAAAATCTTAGAATAAAACCAAAACGAGTTCATTCCCCTTAATTTCTTGATACATCCTTGACATATTTTACACTTGTTTTTACGAACTATAGCAGATTAAAATAGACTATTCCCTCATTATCATCGACAGCATGGTCAAGCGTTGTGCCGTTATCGATACGACATGGTTGCTTATGCAAATTGCACACTTCTAAATAATTTACTCGCAAATGGAGAATTTTATCCGACTGTGCTTGTAATACGGTGAAATGTTAATGGACGTACCGATAATTTTTCATCATGTCAAAATAAACATGTGATACTTCGCGGTACATCGGTATCGGTTAATTAAGAAAAATAAAAGGTCACAATTTGTCGTTACATTAAATTAATTATTAAACTTCGTATGTCCAGAGAATTCCGCAAAATATCCCCGAACCATCGTTCGCGTCCAGTCGATGAAATTTTTCAATTAACATGGAGTAGGTTTCTATAACAACGCGCGAATGTTATCGAGAGTATCGATAGCTTTAATATTACTTCGATATAAATCGTCCGATATTATTCACCGACCTCGAAACGTTTTCGACCTTCGGTAGCGGCCAGGTGTAATTAATCTTGCTTAACTCCCGCGTCAAAGACGAAGAATGCGAGAGTAAAGGTAAAGCGATACCACATTGTCAGCGTCGATAAATGCATCATCCCAGCGTAAAATGCACTTCCCCCGGTTGCGCGGCCCCCCGCCTCTTTCCCTTTTCCCTTTTTGTTTTTTTTTTTTTTTTTTCGTCGCGTCTGGCGTATAAATGGCCAAGTTAACGCGCGTGCACGCGTGCGTTGCGAGTTATGTCACCAGGCGCGGAACGCGCGCTCCAGCCCGGTGAGTTCATCGGCGAGAAATCGAGATGCACATCACGGAAAATAGTGACATCATGTTTCGCGTAACGCCCGTCGGCGTAGCGGCCGATCGTCGGGATGATCGTATAATACGATCGTCCGTTTTTAGCGTCCGCTGACGAATTCGGTGATTTTAGAACGTTCAAATGGTTATTTCGTGCAGAATCTAATGCGCGCGGCAGTAAGCCGCGGACACACCGCGGCGCACATTTCTATTATTCATACGCATACGTAAACCGTATTACGTCGGCTGTCAAGTATTCATAATTAAATCTATTTATGATCCAATTGTATTTAATTAAAATGCGGCATCGTATGAATTGGAAATCCGCTCATCTCGCCGCGAATGTCCGCGAGCTATATGTGATGCCATGCTTCTCGTTCAACTCTAATTGAGCGGTGCGAGAACGCGATGCGTCTGCGAATCGAATCGAAGCGCGAGCACTTTGTAGGCCAACGGTTAATCGAGCCATTGCGCTCTTCCTTGAAAACAATCTGTCGTCTGTCCATCTCGATGACAGAGCTTGAATTTCATAACTGTCGAACGTGACTTTTCCAAGGCACGACACGTGAGCGAATACATGGAAGGATCGTTAAAAATATCTGTATTTATCAATATTAAATTAAATATCTTTTAAGATCATAATGTGTTATCTGTATTTATCATTTAATTAGACTGTTACTCGAAAATAAAGACACCAGAATGAGACGAGTCATTTTCTATAGTTTTTTGAATGCTGAATAAAAAATTCAGATTTCCAAATGATTCATCACATCATCATTTAAAATAATTTATATTTAAAGTTGCAAAAAGAGCTAATTTTATGTATTTTGTCGTATTATAACTACGATATGTTACATGCTGGAGAAGTTTTATTGTAAATTAATTAATATCAAAATTAAGCATGTTATTAGGACTTCCAATCCTCAAAAAGATTTTTTAGTGTCGCTATGGTTAATAAGATATTCAAGGTTAAATATGATATCTATTGTGAAAAAATGAATTAGTTATTGACTTATCGAATAGCTTTTAATTATGTTTAGTCAAACATAAAAGTTTTTTAGACCGCTGTATATGAATCCGATGTCAAAATTGAGAAATTAAAAATCATGAAGATATTTATATACTTTGTAACAATTCAGATTTTTCAAGTTTTGACATCCATATTGAATACATCATTTTGAATTTATCAGTTTTGATATCAATTCATATTCGACCTAAAAAGATTTTTTAAATTTAAATATAATTAAAAGTTATTTGTTAAATCATCAATGATTTAATTCACATCTTTTCCAATAATAGATTACATATTTAAGTGCAAATATCTTAAATAAATAATATAAATATTGAGATCGGGATAGTATTATATAATTTTGTTTATTGTGATAAATATCTTAATCATCGCTGATACTAAAAAATCTTATTGAGGACTAAAAGTCTTAACAACATATTTAATTTTGATTACAACAAAATTTTTCCAGTATGTCATACATTGTAATTAAATATTTTTCTATCGTAAATATTTTTTACTAAACATAAACGTATATTATTTAATTTAAGTATTAATTTTTCAAATCAATATTTATTTGCAGTAAAGGAATATTTACTTAGTATTATTTAAGAAAATATTACTTAGATTTAAGAAATTTTTTTTCAGTGTCACATCTTTATTACACATCATTTAATACATTCTTTAAAAGAAACGAAAGGAGCAAGATGTTCTTGAAAGCGAAACACGCATTGCGTATTCTGTGTCAATGTCAGAAATTCGCTCGAGAAGCGTGTTGCGGCATAAAACGAGGCTCGCTCATTACGTTCTCTTGCTGTAGATCTAATTAAGCATTCCGGTGTGGGCAGGATAATAAAGCTATCTTGAATCTTGAACAAGCGGGAATGAATTATCGCTACGAAGAAGGCGACAATAAATTCGAACGCCTATTCCGATTCCGCGACTGTCACTCGAATCCGCTGAACTCGAAAGCGTACTTGCTTCCAAAAATATGTAACGGTATAATTGGACGAAAGAATTTATCGAAAATATTCACATTCGATTTGTGCAAACGCGTTATATTTTATGCAACACTGCATACATTCAGCCTCCTCACCTCACGCATCGATTCTCACTGTTAAATACTTAAATAGCAACGTGCACAGCGCGCGTTGAAAAATTTACAGATGGTATCGACAGTCAACCAAATAAGGATCATGCAAATATTTGGTTACGCGCGCCGTTCTGCCGATAATCCATTATGTCGTGAAACTTTTAGCATGCTGATCGACCGGCTTTACAAGCGACATACTGTCGTGGTAAGGAAATATAGATTACCGTGTGTCCTAAGCGAAGTGCCAACTCCAAGAAGTCTCATTAGCAACAACATCGCTTATTTGCGCTGCATCCAAACCCTTCATTTTGATTTTTATAGCTGATAAATTAAGAGACGGGAGTCATAAAACTACAGTTTATTTCCAGACAATAAAAAGTCCAAAATCGAGATAAGATGTGTTTTTCTTAGGCATCTTTTAAAAAAAATCCTTAAGATGTGTTTTATAGACGTCTTTAAGACGTTTTATATCTCGTTTTTAGACATGTTGTTTGTATTATTTAATATTTGAATGGTCCAAAGTCACGCTTGATCGGCTGTGATTAGGAATCTTCTAATAAGAATCTGAATACAAAAAAGCATTTTTATTGGTCTGTCATGTTATAACAATTCTTGAGTGAATGAGTGAGTGAGTAAGTGAGTGAGTGAGAGAGAGAGAGAGAGAGAGAGAAATAGATCAGAAAAAGATAGAATGGAATAAGAAAAAGAAATGGTATATATATATGTTCTTCTCTCTCGCAGATTTTTGTTACAACTATTACCCTGCATACAAAACGATGACTTGTGTCCAAACTCTAATTGAAGGGTTTCTAGTTTATGATGAGCTCT
>Ga0157364_1004754_pt1 | contig 13653 bp, 5 predicted proteins | sample AttsexASBM2_FD_111476 | JGI IMG/M metagenome (GOLD analysis project Ga0157364, IMG submission 111476) | Fungus gardens microbial communities from leaf cutter ant in Ribeirão Preto, State of São Paulo, Brazil - Atta sexdens ASBM2 | ecosystem: Host-associated > Fungi > Mycelium > Unclassified ... | reverse complement strand
GGTAATACTGAACGCAAGATAAGAGTCGCGAAAATGCGACTCTTGTAGATATTAAAGACTCTCATAATAATTCATTTATATAAATTATTTCAGTAGTATTTTTTCCAAAAGTCAGGATACAATATTTTTTTCTATAGAATAGGATAAATAAAATTATGGCGTTTTTTATTTTCTCAATAAAGAAAATATTCTATTTAAAATATTTTATTTAAATTTGTTTATACTAAAAACAATATAATTTATTACACTATTTTTTAGTACAAGTGAATTTACAAAACAGAATGGAATATTTTCTTAAATGTATTATAATTTATTATCTCGATGTGCTAAAAAACAAAAAGAGATATGCATTCTTCTTATTCCTTTCTTGTAATAAATTATTTACAAATGTATGCGCGCAGAATAAAATTCTCTTAAATCTCGCAAACCCATAAATTTCATATAACAGTAAAACATTCGAAATTCTACATCTGAAATTAATTAATATTTGAGTCATGTTGCTTCGTAATCTTGTTTTATTTCCCTGAACCGTGTCACACGTTCTTCTCGTAATCAGTTTAAAGAGTTTTAATTCTTATCAGATCGATAAAGTGTTATCGAATCAAACACGTTTTAAACCCTTTTTCACATCAGCGTTAATGCTTATTTTAGTAATGGCATCATGGCACTTTCTGTATATTTCAATATTATCAGCTATCGAGCAATATCAGTTAGATAAATGCTAAAGATAAGAAATTTTTTACATCGTTAGTAATAAAAGGGAAAAGATATAGATACATAAAAAGAAATATGTAGTATGTTCCATATTAGAAGTTACAAATAATTTCGAATGTGAATTTTTCGAAAAAAAATTGCTGCATTTCACAATTTTAAGATGAAAATATAATACAATAAATTTTTTATACATTTTTTAAACATCAAGTATTTAAAATTACCAGTATTTAAAAAGTAGAATCATATAATTTTTGTATTTTTAATACGCTCCTTTAGTTATTCCATTTATAAAAATATTGATATAATGTTGATAATAATTATTAACAGTTCAAAAGTTTCTGAGATAGTTTACATTTTATGTCAAAGTATGTCAGAATAAATACTTTTATACATAAAATAATAAAATTAGTTGATATAAAAAAGTATATTATATAACTTAAAAAAATTAGGGGATCAATTTTTCTCACTAAATTTTGAAACTGTATAATTAAGAAAAAATTTTTTGTAATGCATGTTTTTTGAAAGTAATTATATGTTTTATTCAATTAATTAATCTTTTATTTTATACATAAAAATATAAAATTAAAATTATTAGAAAATAAATATTTTATATGATATTTTACACACATACGTGAAAATATATCAGAATAAAATGTGAAATACCAATCTCTTGAACTATCGATTTTTTAATAAGCTTATTTTAATACTTTTATGTGCAGAATATCAGAAGAAACATATTTCGTTATAAAATCATATATTTCCATTTAAAAAATATCAATGAAATTAACATACAATAATGCATAAAAAATGTGTTGCATTATATCTTCCCTTAAAATTGTGAAAGCCTTATACGTGAGTAATAATTTTTTTCAGAAAATTCGCTTTGTTAAATTTTGATTCTTAAAATAGAACAATCAAAAATTTTTAAATAATAAATGGCGTTCTTCATTGTATAATTCACTTCTTTTATATAGTAACTATTAGTGCTAGAATGTTTTTTTATAACTAGGAACACAACAAATTTTTTTTTAACGTAACGGAATTTTTTAGATTCGATTTGTTTTCGCACCTGCCAGTAATTACATGCAGAGGAACGTTACATCCGGTCGCGAGACACCATCGCACCTGGGCCCCCTTTATTCAGAAATTCTGGTGGGGGTTGTATGCACAATAGGTGATTGTCTACATCCGGAAAGCTTTGCTATTTGTTCGAGACATTTCCATACATATTTGTCACAAATTTTATGTCTGTTTACAAGCGAAAGCATTAATCTACGAATTAGCAGATTTTCTGGCAAATATAAATTTGCTTTCTGAGCAATCATCTCATATAAATGTATAAATTGGTAAATGAGATATATAGAGATATGATTATTGATCGTTCTATAAATGCAAACGAGTTAGTAAATTCTTGCAAATCGATATTTCACAAATTCAGTCATTTAATTTATTTCAAATCTAAATTTTCAATAAGAAAAGAAAAAACTAGTTGCAAGAAAGATTTTAATTTTATCTAAAATAAAGCTTTTCTAAGCATAACAATTGCATCCGTAATTAATATGTAACGTTTCTCACAGACAGATTAAGATTTATCGTAGTAACACGTAAAACCGGAAATGTCAAAAGGAGCGAGTAAGTCTTTTTAACCAATAGAGTTCTTATCTGCCACTGAACTAATCTTCCCGCTTTCTGTCGTATCGCTATCATTTAGTTTTTTAGTCGACGAAAAAAAGGGAGGAAAAAACGTATATCCGGTATACGTACAATGAACACAATAGTTTTCACGCGGAGCTCTAATAATAAGCTCGGTTCAAGCTTTATTCGTTTGACGATTAAAAATTTCTCGAATGAAACTTCGCTGATGAGTTCGATGAGTTTTTAATAGACGATAATGATTCTGCAAGGCGAAACTTTGATCGTATACCATCGACTGGAATATATGTTCCGACACGTTGTAATGAAGCCGGGAGCGTAAACTTCTAAGAATAGCGATGCTTAAGACAAGATGAAGATTGACGTGCATTTTCGCGAAAGAGAGTGTAATTAGACGTCGCGTCGGCCGTTATCAAGATCCATGCATGTAACAGTGAATCGCTGAGTAATTAGGTGAACAAGAATAAACATGTACAACTAATTCAACGGTACTTTCCGTTTTAAATTACTTAAACAACGGAATGATCACTTCAAAAATAACTTTCTCCGAGAAAAGTTTACGTACAGTTAAGTGAATGCACGCTTTAAAAATTAATTAAGTTAATAAATCCGTCAGAGTAAAACTCCGTTAGAGTAAAACTTATAAAGTTACCTAAAACGAAATTCGAAAAACGAAAATTTATTTATTTAAACAAACAGAAAATCATTATTAACAATAAATATAAACGTAAATTTGTATAAATTTACTACGTACATATGCATGTCAAGTTTCGACAAGAACAATCATAGATGGGAACTTTAGCTGATTATTTATTTCGTTTCATTCGTTAATAAAACATAAGTAAGAAGAGTAGGTCAACAAGCCAGCATAACGCAGATATCTACGTAATAATATAGTACTAACAGCGTAAACATAGAAACATTTCAACCTTTATTCGGATCTTTTCCAATTAAAGTACCGTTGCGTTGTGACTGGCGGAACGTTTCAGCCTTTATTCAATTCCTTTTCAATCAAAACAAAAACATTGGTTTATAGATTTTGTTTGAAAAAGACTAAATAAAATGAAAATGTATGTAACTTAGTATTGTATTAACACATGAATATTTGTGGTAACTTATATCAAGCTTAATTATTCAGACTTTTTAAGAATCGCACCTGCCAATTTCTTTTTTTATTGTGTTTTTTTATGTGTGTAAACTTGCATTTCTTTCAAACGGTTTATGCAGCAGCATCGATAGTCTTAAACTTAATCCCTTTGTATGGGAATTTTTGCAAGAAATTTAAGACTCCTGACTAATCACTATATTAGATCGTGACACGTCACAAGCAAGAAATGACGTACTGAAGTTTTTTAAATGTCATTTATAAATAAAGAAAATTTAATAAAATAATGAAATTATTTTTTTAAAACTCTTGTAAAAATTGACAAAAACTATCCTTATTCCGTCTCTCAACAGTAAATAGTCGTAAAAGACACATGAAAGTGAAAATAGGCTACGCATTGAGTAAATGCACTTCACGTGCCTTTTATCATCTTTTATGACTGTTTACTGACTGTCAGGAAGAGGGAATAAGAATAGTTTTCGTTTCATTTTTACAAGAATTATAAAGCAATTTCATTATTTTGTTTTATCAGAATTCTCTCTCTTTATTTACAAATGGCATGCAAGAAACTTAAATGTGTCATTTCTTGCTTATGACGTCACGATCTAAGATAGTCACGGAAACTAGTCAGGAGTAACTCAAGAAAAGTTAAAGCGCGAGAATTCGTCCAAAGAACTGGCACAGAATGAGAGATTAGATCGACACGGAGAGCTTAAAAATGCAAGCTCTAAATCTACTACGAATCCACTCGTGCTTGCGATGTAATTCAGGATCGTCGTGCGAGGATTCTTGAAAGGGTTCATCGCGCAAATGTTTAACGAAAAGTCACTGAAAAACGCGAGGAGCGTTTTCATGTATCCGCGCAATTTGCTCGATGCAGCACGTCCGTACAATAAGTTATGAGCGAGCTGAGCAAAAGAAGAAGGGTAAACGAGCGAAGCTGGGTCGAGACAGGAGGGAAGATTGTGAAGTATTTCTGCGCGTATAAATGTTTCAAAGTGGCAGCAAAGACACGTTTTATTTCAGGCCACAGAGCGTGCGCCTGGAACTTTACATTTTACGAAGTTGAAAAATTATAACTTGCATTCTCTGCAAATATTCTATAAAATAGGAGTATATGAATAGTACGTACAATGTAAAACGCAAATCAAGAGGCGAGAGAGAGAGACTTCAGAACGTAAAAACTTTCGTCTTTCTCTCTTTTTTTTTACAGTCGTTATACTGTTATAAATGAGAGTCGCTTGTGAAACATTAAGTTTCACGTTGCGAACGGTTGCATTTTGTATGAAAAAACTCATGTGCACGTCATTAAATTTAATTTGACATGCTGCGATCTGATGAAACTTTAAAATGATACTTATTGCAACATTTTTAATATAAAACACGATAGCATGTTAAAAAAATAAAATTGTTAAACATCATTTATATGTATGATGTATATTTTTATAAATTTATTGAACTATAGATGTGTGATAAATATATCACTCTTCACTTATTTTATTCTAGAATTAAAGTCTGTTATCAAATTTTGCATTAAAAATATCGATGTAAATATTTCATAAAAAATTTGTTGTATTGCATATTTTTTTTTGCATTAAAAATATCTTCCTAAGAAGAAGGATTTATTCATTTCAAGTCTGAAAACATTGCAAAAATCTTATGGAACGTTAAATTAATTATTTACTTCCGATACTGTAATAATTCCGTATTTTGGAAATTCGAAAAATGTCTATGAATAATAAAAATTTTACAATGATGTTTCGATCTTTTTTGATGACAAAAATTATACTTGTACTTTTCTACATTTCGGTAACTTTGAAAATCTTCAGTATTTTCTAACAAAAATATCATATTAATTAAAAATTATTACTACTCAGTTAATTAAAATACTGACAGTGTTTAGATCTTTAATCAATAATCAATAATATATATTTACTTTATATTCAATTAAAGTACTCTATACGCATTTAGAAACAAATGCATTTTATATTACTTTTTACAGAATATTTTGTTTTCAAAAGATTGAGAATCGTTATCTGAAATGAGTGATCTGTCCTTCTAGATTATAGTTGTCATCGTGAAAAAAAAGAAACAACGAAGAGTAAACTAAGAATTTAGATTAAACGTCGGAGGAATTTATTCTTGGTCTCACAATATTGATAGCAATGGCAATAACATCTTCTAAGAGAAATAGAGAAAAAGAGAGAGAGAGAGAGAGATTTAATATTGTGGAAATTCATTTTACTCTTTCGCTATCACTGACGATAAGACCAGTTTGTATTAGTAAGTGATCGCCAATAAGTTGTACGTATATTGTGCGCTAACTTTTGCATTGAAACGACAGAACGTGGAAAAAAACGAGGTAGAAAGGGAAAAGTATGATAATCGGAAGCTGATGGCGAGGTATTGACGTCGATGCGGGCATTGGCTTCCATGGCAGATGTTGCTTGACTGGAAATTACCGTCTTCATGTCGACCAAAAGGTGGCCAACAGATCTCTTGATGTTTGAACACCTTTTTTTCTAATCGAAACGATGTCATACAAATAATTTCCTCTTTCGTTGCGCGAGCGTCTTTGACAAACAATGCTGATTACATTTACGACAGTTAGATAAAATTTATCTATCACTGAGTTAACGATCCTACAGTTAATACTCTTACGTGTTGATGAATCAGATATAAAAAGTAAAAAAACAAGGAAGTACAGTTTCAAACATGATACAATAATGAATGAAAAAAATTGTAATCCAATCTCATTGTGTGGAGAGTACTAAAGAATCCAAATGGGAAAAATCAAACCTGAACTTTGAAAATTTAATTCAATCTTATTTCGTTTAGAATCGTATCATATTCGAAAGTTTAAGGCCTGGTTTTTCATTTTCTGATTAACTGTAGTTAGACTTAACCTGGTAATGTAATAATTGTGTCTTTCTAGTTATGATTAATCACTAAACTGATGTTTTATAACTTGATGAATAATTTTTAAAGTTACCATAAAGTTACCATTAATTTACAGTGATTAATCATAGTTAGAAAAAACACAATTTTTACATTATTATCAGATCAATTACAAATCTAATTGCAAGTTAATCAGAAAATGAAAATACAATACACGCATTATGGGAAACAAATGGCGATTTATATAAATATGAGGGATGCATGAGGGATGCAATTTGTTGCAGCATCACGAATTATTTCGCTCGCATGCGGCGAGCACATGTTTGGGGTTCGAATCCTGCCGAAAGTGTAGCTTTCCAACTTTAGACAAGAAGACATTCTATACTTGACCTTAATGAAGCGCCGCTCCAATGCGTCATTCTCGCGGTGGTGGTCTCGAACATCCTACACTTTTTTTCCTTTCTCCTTCACGTATTTTTAATTATATCTTTCATGTCTCCTATCGCGTTTTCATTTTTCGATAAAACCGCTAAATCTCGTAAACGCGTCCTATAGAAGTGTGTGATTATTAAAACCTTTCAATTATTAAATCGTGACGGAAGTCAATCCTGAGGATTATATTTCAAATAGACATTTAAATCCATGCGATCAAATCCGTGTGTCTCTTTCATTTCATTCGTGTTAATACAGATTATCCGTGCCAATGGCGTATCGACGTACGCAATCTCGATACTCACGTTTACCATTAACCCGGTACTCCAATCGGAATACTCCGAATCATGGCTGGAATTCGTGCTATCGTTGCGGAAGAACGCTCGCCATGCGGAATCCTCGCGCGGAAGCGACCACTGCACACGTATATATTCGCATATTCGTAGATTCGAGTGTCCACATGAATGTACGAATGTCATTCGAAATGAGAAATTATTTTCGCAAGACGCACGCGATCACACAACCCTTTCATCTATCGTACCCTTCGTCTGCCTTCATCGAGGTGTAAATTTTAACCACGTCTCGAAAATGCAACCGAGTGAATTTTTTACACAGCACCACTTTTTAACGCTCTGCCGCATTATTCACGCGAGCGTGCGTTAAATATGTAACTCGTAAACCGATTATCACTGCAACGAATAATCTCGCATCATTGCGCGGAATTGTTTTCGACGCAGTAATCATTCCTGCGAACTAATTCGCTTGACAATAATTTGCATTTTATAGTCATACTCATAACAGCTAATCATTATTAAAATTGGAATTTAATTCAGTGAAATGCGGAGGGTGTCACACATAGTCATTTTTTTATTTCGGGAAACAAAGCGCACTTGCTTCAATATTCGTAAAAGTATTTGCAAAGGTGAACATGCTAACCGAGGACCAAAGTAAAATTATAATATGCAGTTATACTTTTTATTCTAACGTTGAAAGACATCATCTTCTCTGGTTTTTTTAATGTAAAAAATTGAAATACAATCAATACTAGAAATTTAAAATGCCTATTACGGTCAAAGTTCGATCTTTTTTGCTTTAAATAATTCAATCTTGAATTATATTAATATACATTATATATGTACTTACATATATACCATATTGTCTTTTCGAACTGCGCGCCGAATTGTTTTTCCGAACTATAAACGCAATTAAAACTACTCTAGTAATCGTGAATTAAATTGACAAGCAATTTTTTTTTTAATATTTCTGATGCTATCATCAAGCATCATATTATAAAGATGTTAATATATTAAAACTGTTAATAAATTTATTAAAATTTATTAACAGTTTTAACATATTAATATTTCTTAAAATTGAAATAATTTAAATTCCTATGAAAAGGACTCTTCCATGGTTTTCTTAGCGTCAAATTCGTTCAAAATTAAAATGTTAAAAAGTAATGCGTAATTTTTTCAACACCAGAATTGAAATTATATAATACAGTTCGCTTCGTTTCTCGATCGATAAACATTGCCATTCCAAACTGTTTAATCCCTTCGTGTACTAAAAGGTTTCTCCTCTCGCAGTGGACGCGATCGTCGCAACCGTGAGGATCGAACGAATCCGTAAGAGTACACCAAGGAAAATACCTGGATACGTTGTTACTTTTGAAGCTGACCATTACTCCGTTCGCCAGCGTTGGCTATCACGGTGGTCGCTGGAGCACGCTAGAAGTTAGACCGCATTACACTTGGCTGCTCACACGCACACATACGCACGTACACGCACACACACACACGCACACACACACACATGCACGTGATTCTACCGGAAGGCGTCGACACAGAAAAAGAAGAAACGACGTTCGCGGCCACGTGTACGGAACATTCGCAAGAAGCGACACGCATCCTTCCAGCGCCACGTTTCCGGGCGAACTGATGAGCAGCCACGCTCCGTAGCCGCTCTGCCCCCACTTCCCGTCGTGCCGGTCGACCCTTTCCCGTCTCGTCTTTCATCCACCACTGTCGACAAGTAAAATCGTATCCCTTAGCTCTTATAATACAAATGCATTGCCCTGCGTCGTCGAGATACCTGCTCTAACAATAAGTGCCATCTTATATAATTTGAAATAAAAGCATATGTTACATAAAAGCCTTAATGTGCGCGAGATGACTAAATTGATGCTGCTATTTGCTAGAATTCGTACATGACAGAAATAGATTATATTATATTTTAAAATTACATACGACGAGTAAATAGCACGTCTATATTTGCAATGGCAATTAGCAAATTGATCTGTCTGATAAATAGATTCTGTTCTTTTTCTCGGAATAAAATTTGATATCAATTTAATTAAAAACGTTGAACTATTTATTAAAATCTGTAACGTAATAAAGTCAGAAAGTTAGGGAATAATGACAGAAATTAGTGCATGAATTAAAAATTACTTTAACCAACAATCTAATAAGTAAATTCTTTGAAACGTCCTGTGTTACAATATCATTGTTTATTCCTATGTAAAACTTTTATAGAATATTTTTTAATATTTAGAGAAGATATTTTATTAAAATTATTGTATGAATGAAGAACTCGCTGTTAAAAGCATCTTTTTCGCTGTCTCATCCAAGTGCGTTACTTCGATATTTCTTCCAAGCGTATCTTTGTCTCCCATCTTTCTTAAATGCATCTTTTACCGTTTCTTGCCAGTAGCGGAGTTACATCTTCTAGCGCCCTTATACAGTTTATTCGATTCATGATTAGGATCTTCATTTTTATTCCTTTTAATATCATGACGATCAACCAGAATAAATACTTCCTCGTTTCCATTTAGCTTTATTGATCTGTATTTTCATATCCTTTTTCAAGAAGACGTTAATAAATTAAGAAGACATTCTTTCTTCCTAATGTCGGCGATTCTGGATCTATGCGTTACGAATTTAAACCTATATACATCACTGTCTCTGGCAAAACCGTCTCCTTGCCAGCTATAAGTGCAACCTTCCGTCGTCTCATAAGCGCACCGTTTCGCAAGTGTGTGCATCATTCATTCCACCGTCTCTCAAGAGCACAGTGTTTAGGGAGTCTTGTAAACGTACCGTTCCGCTAGCCTGTGGGTTATCGTCCTTTCTTTCATTGTTCCTCTCCGTTATCCGTCTCTGATGACAACCGATGTTAGAAAGAAAATGTAACGCAGTTGGTTCAGCACGTTATATTTTCTTTATCAGTATATATAATACATATATAAAGTGAATAATGTAAAAAAATTCATCAGAGCCTACATCAGCTGTTCGGATGCACAGAAAATTCTTTATTTTCGTGTTGAATATAACAAAACGAATAAAATAAACGTTTCGATCCTTCAATTCGGGTCCTTATCAATATAAAATATAAATCGACATTACATAAGTAACGCAAATTCCAAATTGATGATTCCCGACAATTTAATTCGTTCTTCTTTATCCAAATGCCAAATTAGCTATGTAATGAAAGCCCAATGATTATCAAAAATATTAACTTATACAATAATAATATAAAAACTTACATAAAGTAAAACATATATAAAGTAGAGATGTTTATATGTAAACCTACTACGTTTACAAGATTAATTTATGTGATTAAAATTACAGAAAGGATTTTCGCCAGAAGTGAAATGATGAATCGGCGCAAGTGTCAAAATAAACTTCGATTTAAACTGCTTTAAATTACCTGGAGCAAATTTAATAATAATTGCAATTCATTTAAATTAATCGACGATACCTATCTTCAAAATTATTCGAGTAATACTCGAATATTAATTAGTTTCGAGGAAATAAAAAAAAAATATAAAAACCCAGGCTAAAGATTGCACGCAGATGTGCAACGTCGGATTAAAAAAAGCAAACCGATCTTGTCATTTGCACCAGTCAAAATATAAAAAGCAAATTACAAAGGACGAAATTAAGAGACGCCTGAAATATTACACAAAGCTGCTATCCCAGGAAGAAACTTCATTTCACAGTATTTCCGGGTTTACACCGGGGAGGACCGACCGGAACGTGAGTAACAAGATTCTGGGGTGCGGAAAACGGCGTTGGAATACCGTCGTTGCGGGACAGCGTTATTTCATTCGGATTTTGACGTAGCATTCGTTACACTTAAGCATACGATTCCTGTGTATGCAATTCCTCCGGAATCCCTTAATTGAACTTTCCCGTCACGTTCTATATCTTTTAGTTCAAATCCCTTGCGTTTTCCTCCCTGCAGGCTTCTCGGTGTTCTCTCCAAGGCAACTAGTTGAAACTGTTAACGTATCCCGAAAAGCATTCGGTCACAGTAAATACGATCCTATCGTGAATAACGTCTGAGACTGACAGTCACGCAATCCAGAGAGAATTCGTCACGATGTAACGTGCGATTCGTATCTCGTCAAAGAGAAATCTCAGTGAGAGACATACTTACGACAGGCGAAAATAATTCAACCGCCATTAATGTCCCAGCGGTTTCTTTTAAGCTATATATATAGTCTTCTTTCATCTGGCATTAATTCCGCCTTCTCTCATTTCAAAGGCCATGTGAGAAAATCATCGCTAAAATCATTGATAAAATATTTCTTCATATCCAACTATTAATGTATTAATTAAATGTTAAAATAGGTTAATGAATCTAATTAAATAAAAGAAATCCTGTATTCGAATTATTAATTTGAAGATTCTCACTTCAAATTATTAATATTCTTCTAAAATGCTTATTAGCATCAATATTATTAAATTACTTATCCGTTTAATATTACTACTATAGTTCTGTTCATGGTTATTGCGTTTCAAAATTAAAAAAGATTTTGGTTCGCAGTTTGCAGAATTAGATATGTACGTAAATTCATATCAAAATACTTAAGCACTAAGATTCGCTTTGACTGCCAAATATAAGGATTTCTCTTACTTAATTAAATTTATTTTATCGGTCTAAATTCGTATTATAATTGTAAATTAATTAGTGTCACATAAGAATTTTAAATTTCAACATAGAGGGAACGGCAAACACTTGAAAGGTATTTCATGAGAGGCGTAGGAAGTGCAAGAGAAACAACAGTGGCGTACTTGTTGAGAAAAATTCAAGGGGACAGGTATCTCGTAGGCAGGTAGATAGTTTTCTATTGTCACTATTGTTATCGAAGGTCGTCGAAGGAAGCGACGAGACGTGTTTACATTGAATGAGAGTTTGTAGGAACGGCAGGTAAAATAACCTGCTTGTTTAGATATCAAACTCGAGATATCAAGCAACCACTAGCCTTTTATCCATTTACTACGTTTAATCCCTTCCCACAGCTTTAGAATTACATTTGAGATTGCTTCTGCTATTCGCCTATCTGTCATTAATCCGGCTTTTGTTCTCGCATCGCGAGACAAACGCCATCCAGGTCATCAATTGCGAACTCCGGCGTCCGTTCGCTCACTAAAATGAAATTACGAACATTCTCCGGTCGATATGCCGCAAGTTGCGGAAATGGCAATCTACGTGAATTAGTCTCGTCAAAAAATTAGTTTTTAACCCAAGAAATTAAAGTGATAAAAAATTTTCAAATTTACAATCCAGTATGATTAAATATTGTTTTTCTTATAATGTACAAACGTATGTTTGTTTATGTCTGGATATCATTTTAATTAGATTTAAATAATTCCAATCCCTTAATATCACTTAATAATTTTTCAGTGAAATAATAAGTAAATAAATATAACATAACGAAATATAATAGAAGAAACCATTGTGTTTTTTCTTTTTATATTCATTTATATTCTTCACGTTTGTATTTTAAAGAAAAAGAGAAAACACGAAAACGAAATATAGTATTTTATTTTCGTACTATCTATTCTCGTACTATCATGCTTCATTAAATATTGGTCACTTTTATTAACAATAGTCGAGAGAGGAGGTAATCTTTCAAATAACTTCTTGAGGAAATATTGAAACTCGATGTCTCAGGCAGAGAGCGGAAGAGCAGGCTATTGCGTGCATATATGTATGCGAAGTGTGTTCAGAATTTCAATGAGAACCACTGGAGATCAGTGGGAAAACTTTTGGGACCATATGACGGCATAGCAGCCGTGAGAATAGTCAGAAGGGTGTGCAAACTACCAGGAAGTCGAGATATGTGAGTGCAACAAAGTTCCAGTGGGTTTCATCCCCTGCAATGTTGCCTCAGAAATCCCTCAAATTCGGTCAATAGTACAAAAGCAAAACCGAATCCGTACTGCTTTCGCTACTTCGAAAGTGACCACGATATAAATTTCTAAGTCATCATTGACGGAGCGTCAAAGTTTTAAGACTTCCCGACGGTGTTTCTTATTGAAGAACTCGCAAGTTCGGGAAAACAAAGAAGGGAGAAGTCTCTGAAAGAGGTTTGCATCGCAAGGAAAAGGAGAATCCAGATTCATTAAATGCCTGATGAAGGAAATGTCCAGCAAGCGACTTTAGTATTTCAATAATAAGACGACTATTGTTTGTTAATTATTCCTGAGATAGTCAGAAGTCTCTTCATTTCAATGCAAAATAATATTAGTGCAATTTACATAGTCTTACCTTATCCGTTCAGATAACAACCTGAGGCTACAAAGTTCAATATCAAAGTTCACTCGTACGTACACTGTAATTTTCAAGCGCTCCCGAAATGCACGTTGAGTGTACGTAAAGACATAGAGTACAGAGAGAGAGACTGCGTCATTCGTAACTAAATAGTGATAATATGTATCAATCAAATAATATGTATCAATACTGTATCAAATAATATATCAATAGTGTATCAAATGTCAACAAAAATGAGATAGAGTACGCGTAAATACGACTAATCTCTCTTTCTTTCTCCCCCTCTCTCTCTCTCT
>Ga0157364_1004753_pt1 | contig 13654 bp, 12 predicted proteins | sample AttsexASBM2_FD_111476 | JGI IMG/M metagenome (GOLD analysis project Ga0157364, IMG submission 111476) | Fungus gardens microbial communities from leaf cutter ant in Ribeirão Preto, State of São Paulo, Brazil - Atta sexdens ASBM2 | ecosystem: Host-associated > Fungi > Mycelium > Unclassified ... | reverse complement strand
CTACATAGTTCTTATTACACTCTAATATAATATCTTTTTTGCTTAACCTCTATCAGTAGAGTGATAGGTGATTAGAACATAGTACAATCTGTTTTAAAAGAGAGTAACTGAGTTTGGATGAGGTTAGCATTATCTAGAATAGATGATGAATGCAATTAGTTAGTATGTGATAGTATCTCTTTCTTAAACTAAGCTCTCAAGGTTCTAGTTACTAATATACAACAATGTACTGAGATTATAAAGAAAGAGAAGAGTAAATATAAATGAAATTAATTCAGAGAGAAAAAGACAGATGGAATTATAAGATGGGAGCAGATGTAAACTTGAGTTAAGATAGTAGAAGTAGGCTAGGTTTGTTAGAGTAAGTGAGATGGAAATTAAATACTATTTCAGGAGTGTGAGTAAGCTCTGAGACAGGTAGCCTGTAGTCTTCTTCTATATTCTTATATCTCAACCAGACAACTTTACACAGCAGCTTATATATATGTCTATGATTTGAGATTTTATATTCAGATTTACTATCTATCATAATAATAAAAGGATTAGATTGAATAGGAAAATTGTTGGATATATCAGGCTCAAGTATAAATACATAAAAAACTAAATGGACAGTGTATGTCAATTTCAGAAAGCAAATAGTGAATGAGTGGGTGCTAGCTCAGCTGATAATCTCAAAGAGTCTTAGATATCTTTTTAACAGCTTTTTTGAGGGTTGTAAAGTGTGAAAAAACTAAGCTTTTACAAAAATATGTTGTCTTACCTAGAAGTCTGTATATACTAGCAGACCTGTGGTATTGTTGTTATACAGTAGAAATTTCTGTTTTCAAGATATTCTGAAGCTTGTCAAAATCTATAGCAAAGTTGTAGGTATAGAAGGAAGCAATGTTGCATTCTAAATATACATTGATGTTTGGATGGTAGTCTTGGTTCATAAAAAACAAGAAGATGCTAGTAGTGGTGCTAAGTATATTGTTGTAAGTGAATTCAAGTAGGAGAAGGTCTGACCAATTATCTTATTAGTAGTTGTAGTAAAAATAGAGGTATTATTCCAGTATCTGTGTTGTAGCAACTACTAACCAAGACAGTCAATAGAGCATTAAGTAATCTTATAAGGTGAGAATCTTATGGAGATCACAAGAGAACTCAACAAGGAGTTCCCAATGTATTATTATTCTATTTATACAAATGATTTATAGTCTATACTAGTAATAATTATCATATATAATTCCACCCATCTGAAAATTACATCCCTGTGGTAATATCATTTCTGAATTATACAAGCCTACCTTCCACAGTGGCCACCTTTCTTGCAATATGTCTTTTGGCAGTACTGCAACTATCCAGGTATTCTATCTTCTACGGCAGAGATACTCCCATTCAACTTGGTCTTCCATGACAGAGTTACTCCTGTCAGTGTCTCAATACTGAAATCTCCACTCAGGGTAATAGGAGTTTTACCACTGAAACTCTGAGTATCTTCTATACTATCTGTTTGTATATAAGACTAGTAGTTACACTATAATTCGCTAGTCTGATAATCGACGAAGATAATCTCTTATTGAACTTGATCCCCAGTGTTTAACAACAATACACCAATCAGCACTCACTCCCATCTTGGACTTCTTCCCATTATCTGAAGTTGCAACTATACAGCAGACAAACGGCACAGCACATAAGCTAAAGCCAAGGTTGTTCTATAAGTCTGCTCATCTCCGAGTCCATTCTGCAGACTTCCACTCTGATGTGAACCACACCTGACACTATACTAGTAATAAATAACCCTATCCTAAAGTTTATCTATCAGCCATAAGATGAATATACCATTAATATACATCTTGAAATTATTCTTTCAGCCCCTTTTCCTAGATTTTAGGCCTATAAATATCAAGTTTCATAGATATTCAGGAATCAGAAGTCGCTTAAGAAATCTATAAGGCTTGTGGTATTATAGTTTGAATCTTATACAAGTTTTACAAGTTTTACACAAGTTTTTAATATTTATGTATATTGTCAGGTGCAGTTCATACCAAGGATAAAAGTCTGCAGGATTGGCTTAGAGATGTGCAAACTTATGGAATAACCTTGGCTTTAGCTTATGTGCTGCACTGTCTATCTATCATATGGTCACAACTTTGGATGAGAGTAAGTACTGATTGGTGTGTTGCCATTGAACACTGGAAATCAAGTTTAATAAGGATTATCTCCATCAATTATCAGACTAGCAAATTACAATGTAACTACTAGTCTTATACATAAAGAAATAATATAGAAGATGCTTGGGGTTTTAGTAGTATAGCCCCTATTGCCCTGAGCAGAGGTTTCAGTGGTGAGATACTGACAGGAGTATAACTCTGCTATAGAAGACCAAGTTAAATGGAAGTATTCCCATTATGGAAGACAGAATATCCAGATTGTTACATCACCACCATGAGGGTATGTTGTAGGAAAGGTGGCTGCTATAAAAGGCAGGCTTGTATAGTAGATGTTGGGAAAGCAGTATCACTGCAGGAATATATTTTCTGAACAGATAGACTTGGCATATGACAGTATTCTTTTCTTAGGACTAAGCTTTTGAAGTTCTATTGAATTTATCTGAAGAATCCCATGATAGTGCTTAGGTCAACAATATATAAACTGAAAAGAAATTTTTTGCCTTTCCTTCTATATCACCATGTCTTTACCCATCACCTCTGATATCTTACAACATGATACTAATATGCTTGAAGAACAGTGCTGCAAAATGCAGAGAAGGCATGAAGAGGAGCAACAACTTCAGGCCTAATTGGAGGAGAAAGCAGAAGCTTTCCATGTTGAGTGTACTGTTCAGAAGGTGAGGAAGGTAGTAGAGGCCAAAGCAAGAAAGAAAGCCAAGAAGAAGAGGCTTGTAAAGGAGAAGAAGAAGAAAAAACAAATGGAGTATCTTCAGCAACTCTGGGACAAAGTATTGGCAGAGGATATGACCCTCTTGGAGGATACTGGAGGTTCCTAGGTTACAGGAACTAAATGCAAGAAGGTTAACTCAGAAGACAACAAGGAGTAATAGCCTTCCAAGAAGGCTAAAGAAAAGAAACTAGGAAAGTACTGTAGGGATGCTGGGGTCAAGATAAGAGGTGTTAATCCCTGTGAGAGGTGTATGCATACCAGGTAGGATTGTCTGGTACATAATTTAAGGTGAGTAAAGAAATTTCTTCTTGTTTTTTCTCTACTAATAGTGATTCTTTCATAGTCATTCCCTCATCTGTGTTAGATGCATTGCTATTAAGCAATAGTATGTCCCATACACTAATACCAACTCTCTAGCTATGGTCTCTACCTATGATGGAGTCTTAAGTACTATAGAAAAGGCACTCTAAGAACTTGTGGAGGAGTACTGAGGTATCAAAAGATCTCTCTGAGACTTGGTGGAGTACCAGAAGAGGAATACAGCCCAATTAGCAAGGATTGGAGCTATGATGGAAGAGAGATGGAGTTTGAAGGAAGACTTGTGGGATAACAATGATGAGAATGAAGAAGATGGAGATAAGGAAGAGAGATCTGAAAATGGCTCTGGGAAAAGTCAGAAGGAGATTAAGAAAGGAATCCTGTTGTCTGTCTCCTACCAGAGTAATAGTTTTGTCTTTTGTTGAATTTTATTTTCCTAGTTTTGTAGTATATATACTATGTAAGTAAGAAAATTAAGAGATTGAAATGAAAGTAAAAGTCCAAAAGAAACTTCATAAAGTATGTGAAAGCTGGGGTTAAATGAAAATAAGCAAATAGAATATACTGAAAAAAATAATATAAGAATCCCTGTTAGAAGTGCATAGAAACAGGAGACAAGTGTAACAGTGTAATTAGAACAAAGGAAGTAGACTAGGCTTGGTAGGATACATGATATAGAAATTGGATACCAAGTTGGTGGTATAGGTAAGTTTAGATGTGAGGATTTATTCAGATTTGTTTTTGGTGTCTTTATATTCTAGCTAGATCACCTTATATAGGAGTTTGCATACCTATTGGCAATCAATTTTAGAGTCCACTATCTAAGAAATTTCATATTTAGGTTCCCCATTGATTATAACTAGTGTGGGAACTAGTTGTGTTCTCTTGGGGAAAGAATTGGATATAGTGGGTTCAAGCATGAACATATGGAAAACTAGATAGACAGAGTGCATAAACTCTAGAAGACAGAGGATAAACAATAATATACCAGGCTGGGAAATGATTTCATAGGGTCCAAGATATTTTTTAGAAAGCTTTTTTGAAGATTGAGTAGTTCTGAAGAACTGAGCCTTGATAAAGACTTTGTTACCTACTTGGAAATTAGGAGTAGAGAAACATTACACATTAGTAGATTTCTGATAACACTATTGGGCCATGGAGATTTCAGCTTTGAGAGTACTCTGTAACTCATTGAGATCTATGGCAAAGTCATGGGCTTAGAAAGAAGTAATATTATATTTAGAGTGAACAGTGATGTTTAAATAATATCTCTTATTAGTGAAGAATAGAGAAACACCAGTAGTAGTACTCAGAGTATTATTGTAAGTGAACTCCACAAGAGATAGAAGTTTGGACTAGTTATCTTGCTGATAATTACAATATATATAGAGGTATTGCTTGAGGGTCTAATTCATGCATTCAGTTTGTTCATTACCTTTGGGATGGTAACCTGAAGTGAAGTGAAGCCATATGTTCAGAGAAGTTTCTAAAGAATGGAAAAAGTTTAACACAAACTTCAAGTCTCTGTCCAAGGTGACATAGAAAGGAATGTTATGTTTGGAAAACATATGAAGGATAAACAGACATACTAAGTCTGCAGATGTGATGGTGTTATGGGCAGGGATAAAGATCACCTGCTTGGTGAGCCAGTTGACTATGACCAAGACAATGTCAAACCTAGAGGATGACAGAAGTTTCTTAATGAGATCTATAGAAATAGAATTCCATAGCTGTTTGAAAATAAAAAGTTGTTTGAAAGATCTGTAGGACTTGTGACATTATGGCTTGGATTGCATACAAGTAATATAGGACTTGCAGAATTGTTGTACATTAGTGTAGAGACTGGGCCAGAAATATCCATAGCAAACTAATTCCAGTGTTTTATTCTAACCAAAGTGTCTGATAAGAATGTGATTATGATTATACTATAGAACATGCATGCAGAAATTACCAGTAAATAGTATATATATTCTATTATCAAAGAGGAGAAGACTGTTTGGGTCTGTAGACTATTGGCTATCTGCAGAGATGTGTTTTGTAGCAATTGTGTCAGAATTTGGAACAGTGGACTCTAACTATTTTATCTTTCTTATTTTTCTTTTTCTTTTCTTTTGGGGACTTAGGATTAGGATTAATATGACATCACAGTTACAGTCACATGATCACATGTCACATGGAAGAGCATAGAAGATTCTGGAAGGGTGAAGTCATACAGTATGTTTTACACATAGCTGTTTAGGGTAGACTAAAAATAGTTAGCATGGACCATGGAGTTTTAGTATATAAAGGTAGACAATTCTGTACAGAGTTCTCTATTGAGTTCTCTTGTGTTCAACTCTAATTTTACTTGACCCACTCTAAGATCTTGTGATCATAACAAATTGGGTCACTAGAAAAAGCCAAAAGGATGTCTTAGTGTAGGATGTTCAGATCAACAACTGTAGCTGTACAAAGAGAGAGAAAGAGAAGGAAAGTAGCTCATACAGAGACTGGAAGTTGTTCTTAAGTGAAGATTGGTTTAAAGTTATGGAGGTTTACTGTAGTGTAGCCAGTATTCTCTTCTTTAGAGTAGATATTCTACCATCTAGTGAGAGTGTCCAGTTTGGTGCCAAGATGACCAGAATGGAATCTGATAACAAGGTTGAACTAAGAGAGATATTTGGACCACCATGCTTGTTTTTGGGTCAAAGCCCTGGTAGTAGAAATACTCAGGGTTTTTATGATCTATAACAATATCAATAGGATAGGCCAGACTCTCCAGGTAGTGTTGCCAAATTTTGAAAGCTTCAAAAATAGCAAGTAATTTCTTGTCATGTGTATTATAGTTCAACTCTACCACAGTAAAAGTGTGGAAGTGAAATGTGACCAGATGAACTTCATTTTCTTTGTTAATAATGGAAATAATTGCAGTGAGAGCATAGTCTAAGGCATCAGTTTCCATGATGAGTTGAGCATTAGGAATCTAATGAGTGAGAATAGGGGTGGAGGTGAATGCTTTCTTGAGAGAATTGAAAGCATCATTATAGGAGAAATTGAACTTCTAGAGAATATTCTTCTAGGTAAGGCATGTCAATGAAATGACAATATCTAAATAGTTGAAGATAAACCAGTAGTAGAAGTTAGCAAACCCTAAGAAAGATTGAATATCCTTGACTTTCTTGGGTTCCAGCTAGTCTTGAATAATCTTCATTTTGTTATCAGACATAGTAAGGCTAGAAGGAGAAAGAATGTGTTTCAGATATTCTACTGACTTGGAGTGAAATTCACATTTCTCTACTTTGGCATAAAGACCAGTCTTGTAAAGACACTTGAGTACTTCTTTAACATGCTGGTGATGTTTGGACATGTTATTTGAGTAGATGAGTATATCATCCAGATAGATCACAACATAGACATCTAAAAAATCGGAGAAAATGTCATTTATAAATCACTAGAAAGCTATAGAAGTATTGATAAGACCAAAGAACATTACAGACTATTCGAATAATCCATAGCGTGTCCTAAAAGCAGTCTTCCATTTGTTACCATTGGCGATGCAAACCAAATGGTAAGCATAGTGAAGATCTATCTTTGAATAAATCTGAGCTTTGCAAGGTGAGTCTAATAGATTGGAGATGAGTAAGAGTGGATAATGATCCTTCTTGGAGATGCAGTTAAGACCACAGAAGTCAACACAGAGGTTCAGTAAACTATTTTTCTTTTTAATGAATAAGACTAGTGCACCAAACAGAGATAAGGTTGGTCAAATAAAACCTATATTGAGGTTTTCCTCAATAAATTTCTTCAGAGCCTCTTGTTCAGATACTGAAAGAAAGTATATAGGGCTAACTGAAGGTTGAGCACCTTTTTCTAGATTGATTTTGAGGTTATAAGAATAATGAGGAATAAGAACTTCAGCTTTAGTTTTGCTGAAAATATTGGCGAATTTGTAATATTTAGAAGGGACATTGGAAAGGTCAGAAGCTTCTGCAAGTTTTGTGGAATTAGCCTAAATATCTAAAGAACAAAGACAAAGTTTAAAATTACTGGAGTCTGGGAGTTTTAATGTGTACAAGAATGCTATAGTACCAATGATAGTGATGTTAGGTTGCTCAGAGTTAGACACAGAGATCTCAGATGCAGGTATGGAAACCATGGAGTCTGATAATTATAGAGGGATGTCAAGAACTGATGGAGATACCAATGGTATGTTGGCTACAATATGAGAAGGAGCAAGATTTTCCCACAAAGATGGATGGAAGTTTATCAACCCATTTATCTAGTCAATCAGTGGATTGTGTCAGGTGAGCTAGTTGTATCCAAGAACCAAAGAGCAGGAAGAATCAAGCAGAGTGACATAGAAGTCCAGATTCATACAATCACCAGTGGAAAAAATTATGGGCAAGTTGGCAATTTCAGGGATAGTGCTATTTGATGAACTATCAAACAAGTGGAGAGCAACTGGAGGAGTTGCAGATGTCTTCAAGTGGTGAGTATCCATGAATTTAAAGTCTACAAAGCAATGAGTAGACCCAAAGTCAACAAGAGCTCAGAACAAGATTTTATTAAGGTAATTCTAACCAAGGATCAAGGAAGAGGTAAGGGAAACAAAGAGTAAATAAGGATTGGAAAAAGTAGATGTGTTGAGTCAGATGGGACTTGTTGCTACATAGGGAAGTTCAATATGGCCCTCAGTCTATGCAGAGTCCTGGGGATCACTTTCTATTTTTCCAAGGATTTCTTAGAAGCAGCTGCAAGAGTATTAGCAGTTGTTGAAGTACTGTGGTGTCAGAATTGCAAGAAGTGGACTTAGTTCTTTTTCATTTTTCTTCCTATTTCCTATTTTCCTTTTGATTTATCTTTCCTTTCCTATTCTTGTAACTAGGGTTAGGGTTAATAACAGCATGGGTCACATAGCACAGAAAAAGATTCTAGAAGGATGATGTAATACCACGTGCAGACCTCATGGCTAACACATGGTCATTTAGGGTAGGCTAGAAATAGCTAGTATTATGGGACATTTGGATACTAACAATTTTTATTTTATTTTATTTTATATTTCTTTTTTTTTTTCTTTTAGGATGATGAAGAAGGCACATGACAAGGAAGTCACATGACAGGTCACATGATGTGACATCATAAGCCTAGAACTTGATAGAAGGGTCTGGAAGATGATGTCAGGGCACCTGGAGTACACATGGTAGCCTTGAGTAGAACATGAGGCAGGAATGAGGATAAAGCATGGACATAAGGGCAGGGTTATTTATTAGTAGCATGGACCATGAACTATTTGTATAAATAGGACTCTAATTAAGAAGAGGCTCCTTGTCAAGTTCTCTTGTGGATTCCTCACTTGATATCCAACTAAGAGATTTACCATTTGTGTAATCATTTGTCTTTGTGATAAGTGGTTGCCACAACAGCTAGCATGGACCATGAGGATTCAGTATATAAAGATAGACTAGTCTGTACAGAGTTCTCTATCAAGTTCTCTTATGTTATCCCAATACAAGGTTATCTCATAATCCAACTCTAAGGGTTTTGAGTTATAACATGTGGCCATTAGAAGTGACCATGGTCTACTTCTTGGAATAGGAGTCCAGCTTGTAGTCTCTTATACCACAATAGAAACACAGGTTGTTTTCAAGATACTTCTTGTGCTCATCACTGGTCAACTTGCCATTGCTGGCCAGTATGAAAGAGAGGTCTACCTATAGAGAATTAGATTGTTTCTTGGGAGCAGGGACCAGAGATGGTTTTGAAGAGAAGATATTGGTGGATAAGGCCATTGGAGATGAGTTTGCTTTATTCTGGGAGGCCATAGCAGGACTAGAGGTGGAAGCTTTTTTTTGCTTCTAAGAGTGAAACTCAAGAACCTCTTTCTCTGCCTGCCTTGCACAGTGGCATTTGCAGTTACGTTTCCAGTAGTAGTGATTGATAGTTATTGCCAAAGCATACATGTCTTAGAACAAGGTGGGTTTTCCTTATTCCCAAGTAGAGATAGGATCTTGGATCCAATGGCAGAGCATACTATTCCCCTAACCTAGTTGAGAGGCATAGCACATGAAGTCTACATTGTAAGTGGAAATCTTATCACCAGGCTTCATATGGAGGTTGCTCAACATGTTGGCCACTTTACTAATGGAGTTTGAGAGACCAAAATGTCAACATAGCTCATCTACAAATAGGTTCCAGTCAGAGAGCTAGTCTTACAGGATGCTCTGTATTGTGGCAACCACTAGACATAAAGTCCAATAGCTACACAAGCGAGTAAAGCTCTCAGTAGGTGATCAGGTGGGGAAATCACAAGAGAACTTGACAAGGAGCCTCTGCTAAATTAGAGTCCTATTTATACTGTTACATGTTGGTTTGTGCTACTACCTCATGTCTGCCTCATGTCTTACTCAAGGCCACTATGTGTACACCATATGCCCTGACGTCATCTTCCAGGTTCTTTTATCATGTTCTAGACCTATGACGTCACATCATGTGACCTGCCATGTGACTGCAATGTCACGTGCCTCTTCATCGTCAATAAAAGAAAAAGAAATTCAAAAGAAAAGAAATATAAAATCAAGAAAAATAGATAAAAGAAAAAGAAAAAGATTAGTGTCCAAAGCATTCCATAACACTCTGGTCTTTCTAGTTAAGGCACATCTCAAGCCAGTCCTGGGCTACTCCAGTAAGATAAGGCATTGCAAAAATAAAATTTTGCAATGTCTATGTCAAATTATACTAGGTTAGTGTGGAAATATAAGCAATATTGGAACAAGAAATTATTGAGCTTGTTAGGCTCAGTGTCACTGAAGATGTCAGAGATACAGGCTTTAATTCCCCTTGAATTAGTATTAGATCTAGGAGTCTGATTAGCATTAAGAGTATTAGCGAGTTGCCCAAGTATGTTGGCCAACTGTTCATTAGTATTATTGCTCTAATGGGGTTTTGACTGTGAGTGAGTAAAAGAAGTAGGTCTATTAGCTATTAGATTAGTAGTAGGATTAGCAGAAGCATCCTTCCAGTTAAGATCATTGTCCATAGAAACAATACTTGGTCTAGGAATAGGCAAAGCTATCTGGCCAGATTGAATAGTGCTAGATAGAAACCTTGGAGATGAGTGGCCTCTTTGGTGAATTTGCCTTGATCATCATGAAGCATTTGGCAGATAAGTCAAATGATCACTAAAATGAGAAATGGTGTTGAAGAGTGTCCCAAGTGGTAGAACCAGAGTTAAGGAATTACAGTAAGAGAAAGCCATTTTGGACTTTGAAGTGGGAAGGTTGTTTTGCAGACAGAACTGTGACAGAGGATTTAGCAGATGGAACTGCTTAGAAGTAACAGCAGACTTGGTAGTCTGATAATATTGTCAGGCATAGTTCACACCAGGGGTGAAAGTCTGTGAGATGAACTCGGAGATGTGTAGACTTGTTGAATGATCTTGGCTTTAGCTTATATGCTGTGCTGTCTGTCTGCCATGTGGTTATAACTTCAGATAATAGAAAGAAGTCTGAGATGGAAGTAAGTACTGATTTGGTATATCATTATTGAATAATGGGAATCAAGTTCAATAAGAAATTATCTTCATTGATTATCAGACTAGCAAATTACAGTGTAACTACTAGTTTTATATATGAGTTCCTACTATAGAAGATGCTCAGGGTTTCAGTGGTATAGCCCTTATTACCCTGAGTAGAAGTTTCAGTGTTAAGACACTGATAGAAGTAACTCCGTTATGGAAGACCAAGTCAAATAGGAGTATCTCCACTGTGGAAGACAGAATACTCAGATGGTTGCAACACCACTGTAAGACATGTTGCAAGAAAGGTGGCCACTATGGAAGGCAGGCTTGTATAATTAGAAAGTGATATCCCTGCAGGGATGTAATTTCTGAACAGGTGGACTTGCATATAACAAATAGATTTAATACTATTACAGATAACATGTTATAAAATAATACTGTGATAGAAGATAGGCTTTTATTGGGGTTTAAATAAGATAATATTACTACAAAGAACAAGCTTTGATTAGATTGAACTTAAAACATATAATAAATACAAGAGAAGTTTCTACTACAATTTAGTATACCTTATATACTCTAAACATTGATTTATGTATGTTTACATTAATCTATTCTAAAGTATAACTAAGTAAGTTTTACATTCTATTGTTACATGACTGTATGGCTATAACTATGACAGTTGTGATCTAACCTATGATATATATTATATATTCTGTGATTTTGTAACTGTCATATATGTCATCATATCATATATCTTAGCTAATTTCAAAAAAAGAAATAAAATATAAAGAAAAGAAGAAAAGTAAAGATTTCTTCTAAATTCTTTAAAAGATAATACCCAACTAATCTTGGCTTTCTTTCTTTCCTATCTCAGCTTTAACCAAATATAAAGACAGTAGACATTCACAAACCCTACTACTTTATCCTTGTTTTTACTGAATATTCTAAAGAAAGCTATATCTACTCCTCTGTATTGTTTTTCCTACTATGACTCTCTTCTTATTGTGCTTATTCTTATTGTTAGTTCTGTAAGCTACTGTTGTAGTATGGTAATTATTTTACTCTGTTAGTAAACAAGATGTTATAGTACTTAATCCATCATATTAATAGATAAAAGTGCTACTAATGATACTAGTATGATTAGTGAAAGATATAGCAATAATGCTTTTAAGAATGAGATAGAGAAGAACACAAAGGATACTAGTTGTTCTCCTTGATATTGGCTCAGATCAAAAGCCAATCCTAATACTAGTGTATATATACTGACTATCTTTCATTTACTATCCTAATAAAATTTATACTTATTACTCCTAAGAAGAGAGTTCTTACTCTAAATGACTTCTTAAGGAAAGATTATTGTTTCTCTATACAAATAGTTTATAATAGGTCTGTGGCACAAGACTTCTAGAAAAGTATAAGTAAACTACTTAACATTACTTATTTAAGCAATAAGTTTATTTGGGTGGTAATCTGGATATAGTTACCACTATTCATGGCTTACTCTGTTCTAACAAGTAAGCATTTCTTAGGCCTGGGATCTAGTCTTTAATTCTTGACTGATGGTTGTACTAGCTGACAATTGAGAATAAAGGAAGAGTAAAAGAAAAGTGAGACCTCAAAATAAAAAGTTATTCAAAGTAGTTTAATGTTGAGTTTTACTATTATAGCAGCTGTCTTAAGTTATGATGAGTAGTAGTAGAATTTATAAAAGAAATATCTCATAAAGATCATAAGAGAACTTGACAAGGAGTTTCTAATGTATCATTATACTATTTATACAATAGATACATGGTTTGTGCTAGCAATAAATAACCTTATCCTAAAGTACATATATTGTTACAAACTTAAGACCTTAGAGTTGGTCAGAAGAGTGAACCTTGTATTGGGTTAACACAAGAGAACTCGATAGAGAACTCTGTATAAGATGGTCTATCTTATATACAAATACCTAATGGTCTGTGCGAGCTATTTCTAACCTACCCTAAATGACCATGTGTATGCCTTAAGGTCAACATGTGTTTTGCATGTTATATGATGTCATCCTTCCAGAACCTTCTACCTCCTTCCATGCATCATGTGACTTGTGACTGTGTCATCTAATGTGACCTGCTGTGTGACAGCGTGATCTTGTCACTCTAACCCTAACCTTAGTTCTAAAAATAGAATAATAGAAAATAAATCAAAAAGAAAAATAACAATGAGAAAGGAAAATAGAAAAATACTAAGTCCACTTCTTTTGTTCTTGACATATATCATCCATGAGCTCACCATACTATTACTACAAAACAAATATACTACAACCATACCCTTGTTCTAGTTTCTTTTACTATATTCTGGACCTATGAAATCATATTATGTGATCATGGTCATATGTCTCTTCATTATCCAAAAGAAAAAGAAAAAGAAAAAGAAAAACAAAGAAAACAAAAAAAGAAAAATAAATAAATCAAAATAAAATCAAAATAAAATATTAAAGTTTAGGCATACCATGATAGTTAGATTTCTTTACTACTTGTATATAGTCTATACATAGTCCTATATCTATTCTAAAGTATATAATATTATGTCTATCTAGAATATAGCACATAATTATAACTATAAGAGGACTCATTCTTTCAACATCAATACTACTGCTAAAAGCCACAGAGTTTTTCCCTTTTCTGGAGTGCCAAATACTGCAAGTACCAAATACTGCTGTATATTCCATAGAGTTCATTTAGTCAACTCTACTGCTCCCTGCCACTGACCTTTACCAAGTATAATCTTGTTTATCTATCATCATTTCTCTCTTCTATCTATTGTTAATAGCAACCTCTTTTTTTTTCTAGGCCAACATTCTAGATGTTTCCATCAAGAGTATTTCTTGTTATGCTGTCCTCATTATTTCTCATAAAGTAAGCTGATCTAGGAGATTGGAATGTATAGTGTAGCTAGAATGTTTTATTAATAAGACTTAGG
>Ga0157364_1004752_pt1 | contig 13655 bp, 6 predicted proteins | sample AttsexASBM2_FD_111476 | JGI IMG/M metagenome (GOLD analysis project Ga0157364, IMG submission 111476) | Fungus gardens microbial communities from leaf cutter ant in Ribeirão Preto, State of São Paulo, Brazil - Atta sexdens ASBM2 | ecosystem: Host-associated > Fungi > Mycelium > Unclassified ... | reverse complement strand
TATATATATATATATATACACATACATATACATATATATATATATTCATATACATATATATTATTATTTATATTTTTCTAAGTTTCTCTTCTACAACATCAATGGTTGTAAATGTATTTAAAATTAATTACATAATATTATAATTCATTTATAAAACTTATAAAAATAAATAAATCATATCTTTGATCCTTACATTTAAACCGTGGTTCGAAATGACTGTTTATTATTTCTTTGAAAAAAACTTAAAATTTGAAGAAAGATATAAATTTTTATAAGTACTTTTATAAAGATGTATATATGTATGTAGAGAATATCGCCTTAATTTTACAAAATGTTCATGTATCTATAAGTAAAATGAATTAAATTAAGATAAAAAGTTTTGTCCATTTTGCAATTTTCACAATAGTTAATGAGAAATTAATTACTAAAAATCATCAAATGAGCGCGTATCATTTTTTGATATCAAGCTTTAATTCATAAACTTTAAATTAAAAGTAGTATAATTATAAATATTTTCATAAACATATGTATGCGTATAGAGCGAAGCGAGTAAATGAATAAGTGATTATTAAAAAAAATAAGTAAAAAACATTTTTTGCATGTTGTGTACTCGTAGCATGGCGTTTTACAGGGATTTGAACGATTATGTCAATCCTGATTATTTTACGCGTGCCTTTTATAGTTATTCCATTTCTTAAACACATAAATTTTATAAACATCTGTTTTTTTTTATTTGTTACATATTTATTTGGATTTAAAGTCACCGAAATTTTGCTGTAACTCGAACAAGAGTCTGTTACACCGCCATCTTAATGAACTGGAGTTCAGAACATAACAATGTAGAAACATAACATGTAAGTCCTCACTCACTTCCTTCTATTAACGTATGATTTTTAATATCTACATACATATCACACATTATCATATTTATTATTTGAAATTTCAAAAATCTGAAATTTTTAGAGGATTTTTTAAATTCTTGAAATTGTTGGATTTTTATTGAATTTTATCGGTACTTATGAAAATTTTTGGAATTTTATTTTTAAATTTAAATTCCAGTGTTTTTTTTTTCAAAAATATTTCTTTAATCATTTTTTCTTGATAATATCAATCATCATTTAGCAAACATCCGCGTATATTCATGTACAGTCTCATATATAAATATATTTCACGAGTTTTTGTTTTAAAAAATCAGGATAACAATAGAAGACAATACAGCTGATTGTAATAATAATTCATTGATGCTATTAGTATATTTATTGTAGTGAACCTTCCTACAGGTTTTGTGACTCCAGTTATAGAAAATAATAATCTTATGGAATTCCTGTCTTTTATTGCTTCAAAAAATTCTCTAATTTTACTTGAAATTTTGAATAAAAATATCTGGAGAAAAATCTGGAAATTCTCGGAATTTTTTTCAAGATTTCAGTAAATACCCTGATTACATGCAACATACAAAAAATTTATTTCAAATTTTCTCATTAATAAAATGCATCATAGAGTATTTATCATTAATACATCATAATTTTCAGACTTTGTATTTTATTTTATTAGATACATATAAATTTAAATATTATGAATGATCATTGTTGATATTATTTTCAGTAAAATAACGATGGTTACTTTAAAGTTTTATTTAGCGATTACTCTAATTTCTTATTTATTTTTAAATATATAAATTTCTTATATAAAATTGTTTTATAAGCTGTTTTTAGCATTAATGTATAACTTGTGCATAATATATTAAAGCTATAAAAGTAAATTTTATATAAATTTATAAATTTATTAAAAATTATAAAGACACATTATAATAATCCAAGTAAAAGTAACTACCTATAATATTACTTTTATTGTGAACAATATTTACAATGATTATTATTACTATGTAAAAGAAATTTGTGTTAAGTGTAAATAATTAAACGCTCGCTCACATACATAAACACACAACACAATACAATTCATATATAGGATTTGACCTATTTAATCTGTCATTTTGAATTGACAATTTGTAATTTGTGTAATAGTGTGTAATAGTATATATATGTAAAATTTATGTTGAACTTTTTATAATTTTATAGTAAATTCAATTTACAATTACATTTATTGCTATATTATGTTTTTAAGTATGTATTTGCCCTTTTTTATTGCGGCTATATGGAAAATCTAAAATTCAAATTGTCATTATTAATGCAATAAAATAAGTCATTATTAATTCGATAAAAAATAATCGTTTGCTGAAAATAAGTTAACAGTAAAATACAATTTATCTTAATTTATCAAAAGTCTGATGTGTTATCCAAGTTCTGTCAACGGCATGTTCCTCATGAAAAAAATCTTTGGAATATGTATTATGCACTTCGGAAAGAAAAAAAATAATTTTTATGTTGAACTGTGTAATTTAAAATATATTTATTTTATTTATAAACGGTATTATTAAATATCTTATATAAATTAGTATAGAAGTTTGTACTTATTATTTATAAATTAAATATAAAGATTTATGTATGTATATATATATATATATATATATATATATATATATATATGTATATATATGTGTATATTATACATATACACGCGCGCGCGCGCACACGCACGCACACACACACACACACACACACACACACACACACAATATTAATATATACATACAAATAATATGAATATGACACACAAAGATAATATTAAAAATCATCTTTATTTATTTTAACAAAGCTGTGCATCTTTACCTAAAATCATTTTGATAAAATTATTTTTATCTCGAAATTATCTCGTAACAAGAAAAATAATATATAATAATACATATATATATGCTATAAACTCATATTCTTTATATCACATCTGTTAGTTATTAATAACAATCAAAGTATGCATTTGCATGTTTTAACTCGTATTGATGTTGCCTGAGAAAATTCTTCTATCATCGCTTTACTTACATTGCTATAAAATTTCGTATAAGTAATGTAAAATTGTATTAAATTTTTCTTGATTTGAAATTATAATTTTAACAAATCTTGCTTTTTTATATTTCTTAATAAATATATAATAAATAGAGAATTTCCAGGTTAAACCGCTAAATATAAAATATGAACTTAGGATTTTAAAACAAAAATTTCTTCTAATTTACTCACAAACGTTTCGTTTAAAATATATTGATTTTTTAAGTTACGATTATAATTGAAGTCTTAAATTCACACTTTAAGTTTGGTTTAACCTGGGAACACCCTGTAATTTTAATATTAAATATGTTGAGAAATAAGACTGATAAGATATTATTAAAACTTTAGTATATTTATACAGCAATAATTTATAATACTTTATAAGTTATAGACAGGATGTTTATAAAGTCTTATCACCCATATATATTTTGGAAACAAATCAAAATTATGAAAATCATAAAATACGTGTTCGATCATTTCGAGGAGCTTCTGCAACCTCTTCAATCCCTTTAAAGGAACAGCCTTTCAAAATGAGCAGACACGTATTTCGCAGTTTTTCATAATTTTTAATCAAATATAAGGATTTCCAAAATATAAGGGTGATAGATAGATGATTTTAGACACCCTACATATTTAAGAAACATATTAAGATGTCCCAAAATTTGTCAATTAAAATTAAACCACAGTAAAGAAAGTTTTCAAGAAATTGAATAAAAAAGTGTACATTTTTATCTCAAGCAGTAAGTTTGTGAGATATAGATTGTTTCACCTTTCAATAAACTTCAGCTCACTCTCTAACTCTAATTTAGATTTAAAGAAAAATTTTTTTAATTTCTTAAATTTCTTCTCTTTAATTTAATCTCCCTAATTTACTATTCCCTAAAATAACTTTTTTACTGTGGTATTTTGATTCACGAATTTCGATATAAATATTAAAAATTTTTTCTGTTATAATTAACATTCTGTTACATATTATCAGGATGCTGTTATAAACGAATTGAAGAATAAGACACGATTAGTGCAAGAGAAAAAGCTGTTGCAACAAGACGAAGTGTACAATGGCGCTCTAGAAGATATTCTTCTTGGTCTCAGGTCCGAACCGTATCGTAGAGCGGATGCTGTAAGACGTAGCCAACGACGACGTATCGATAATCATAGACTCTCGCGCACTGCTGAAGAGCTTGAGCTCTAATTTTTTGATATTTCCGACGCGTATTTCAAAGTTTTTCTACTGAAGAGAATAAATTTGCCTTGTAATATTGACACTTCATTATAACTTAGGAACTTATTCTATAACTCTTATCAATCATAGTGCTACAGTTACAGAATAAGAGTTAAGAGTTACAGAATAGGCTCCTTAATTTTATATAAATACGACGGGAATCTCAATAAAGAAGCACCAATAGTTTGAGAATACTTTTGAAAATATTAATAGCTTGCACAATGAATATATACTTGTACATTCTTTCAATTTTGGAAGTCTTTTACAAATATACTTTGTTATGAGTATACAAATTCAGAGAGAATTGTGGAACGACGATATTCAGTATGTACAATTAGAAGAAGCTTGTGTGCGAATTGAATAGTGGTGCTGAAAATGCAATAGTTATAAATTTGAAATTTAAAGCTTTAGGATATAAAATTTTTCGAACGTGGTATTTATCGTGTAAAATATTGCGAAGCGATAGATCTTCATAGAAAATACGCGATATTTTACATATTTATCCTTCTATGCATAATTCGTATGTGAATCTCATAATTAAAAATATCTAAGTTCTTTTCAGGTTAGCATAATATTATATTAATTAAGGCATCTTTTTATGCCTTTAAGTAATCTTTTCAACATTTCCTGATATTATATTTGTTTATACCTTAATTACATTATTACTTTTCTTTCACTTTTTTTGACATATATATGAGATATGTAAACGTAGAACTATTTAAACTTAATTGTTGTTGATTGTTATATATGTTGAAAATATTTATAATTTTCATATCAATGTTTCCGTTAATTAAATTAATTGTTTACACCTATGTAATTGCTTTATATCGAATGAACAAAGTCATTTAATTCTTAATTCTTAAGTGTGTAAAATTGGTTTAACAGTCGCAGATTTTAATAAGTTTATTATATTTATATTATTCTAAAGAGATGTAATAAGTTAGGAAAACTTGCTACGAAATTACACAAGTTCTATCAGCTTAAAAGCACAAGATTTAAAATAAATATTAACATTTTCATATTAAAAAAATCAAGTTATACTTTTTCAAGTTACAGAAATGTATCTTCTTGCAACAACAATAATAAACAAATCAAAATAACGTTACAAAAGTGATAACTAGAAATATATATCCATTTGTTGTAATTTTCTGCGACATATAACATGTATTATTATGATATAAAGTGAGATCTTTTAGTTCTCTCAGATATCTTTCGAAAATAATTTTGCAGCATATATTACTTATTACATTCCTTGAAGACACGTATCATATACACAAATCTACATATATCAAGATTATGTTATACGCGTAACATACAAACATAAATAACTGTATAAGAGCATTTCATAGTATTAATAATCGATATATATATCGAGCTATAATGTAAGGAGAAAAAAATACGAATTAAAAAATACATACATCGATCGATGCTGCCATTTTCTAAAATTCTTATTTCAAAAGATTATTATAATTAGACTGCTCACTTCGGTTATCAAAAAGAAATAAAAATGAGGCCAAAAAGTTCTTATTTATGTCCATCCATACATATGTATTATCTGCATATTATGTGTGATGGGTTTATTATATGACCAACACTACACATTTATGTACATATAATATTACATATATCATAAATTCGGAGATGCTTGTGGTTTCTTGCATTTTACAAAAATTTAAATATCCCGGTGAAAAAAATAATAAAGAAGTTTTTATAAATGCGTTTTAAAGAGAAAACTTTTTTTTAATTTTCACGTTTTGTCTCTACAATACTTGGTCTCAAATTACAAAAATTGAATATTGAAAATTTACATTTTTTTTCAATATTTTTGTTATTTTTGTAAGTATTGTATTTGGATGTAGCATTATTGGACCAAATTTAACAAATAAGCATTTTAAAGTAGATTTTATAACTTGGAAAATCTACTTTAAATTAAAATTAAAAATAAAAAAAATTTCTAAGCTTCAAAATGTTTTTTAAAAAAAAATCAGCACAATGATTTTTCGCAAAAATGTAGATTTTTTATTACGAAAAAATTTTCTTTTTCTAAAATGTTTTTTAACTTTGAAACTAAAAAAATTTATGGTAACTCCTTATGAAGACAAAGAACATTTTAAAAAATTCAATATTAATTGTAATTAAATTTTAATAGATTAATACTTTTTTAATGCATACATTATATTATTATGCATAAACAATATTATTATATTTGTAAATAACTTAGTATATAATATATATAATATCACATGAGATCACAACAAAAATTACATAAAAAATTACGAATTAATTTTTTTTAATTATATTTTTCTACTGAATGAATTTTATAAATTCGAATTTTTAAATAAAAATCGCAAAATTCTTTATATGTTAATTGAAAACTACATTTCATACTTGTTATTTTCACTTATTTCAAATTTATTATTTTCACAAAATTTGAGTCCTCCGAATTTTGACGGTTGGTAACTATCTTACATCATGCGAACATGCTTAGCAACAAACATATTGAAGTGAGTAGTCTAGTTATGCAGACATTTATGGTCAAAACATATAATAAAAGACTACACAGTTCTACAAGCTTTTTCCTAATTGAAAATATCGCGAACTTTTGAAAAAATGAAGTTATATTTTTACTTTTATATATGTTTTTGATACTATATATTACTAAAGCAAGAAAAATGTAAATGTGTTGTAATATAAAAAATATTTGAACAAATATAATTACTATAATCGCTTAGAATAACTGCCAATGTGATGTATTTAGATAAAATATTTTCTGTACTGTATTATTTAGCGCATATTAGCAATATTTGAAGAAAAATTGCTATTATTAGGATTGAAAACTAAGCTATTTTTTTCACATACGTACACACAATTGTAAAAATTAACGATATACTCGTTGTATAAAATCACAATATATAAATAAATGTAATAATTAATACTTCAATAAAAAATGATGTACTCATTTATTATAAATCATATATATAAAATTAACGTATACGCATACGAAATGCATTTATATTATTGATTAATGATATAATGTCTATGATCACATATAATTTAATAATATATAATTTTAAGGCTCCTTGAGTTATCAATCTCAACCATACTGAATCATGACGCTCATGATGTCATGATTCAATATGATTGAAATAAGTACTCGAGAACCTTAATATATGAATCACGAATAATAAATAAAAAATAATAATAAATAATTATGACAATACATTTTCCATTGATATAATTAAGTAACCAAAAGTTTTTTTCTATGAACAAGTAAACTAATGTCAGTAACTAATATCTATTGTTAGTCTATTGTTACATAAAATATTTTTTTATCGTATAACATCTATTGGTCATTAGTAAATTAACATACCATTATATCTTTTAAAATTGTTTATTATTTGTGTATAAACTACATTGTAATAATAATTCATGTAAAATATTGTTATATACAAATGTACAATGTACAAAAGGCACGATATATCTACATTCTTTAGCTCACATATAATAAAATGCAAGACAATAAAATCACGAAATGTAGGAAGTATACATAATTTTAAAATGTTACAAAAAATTTATTATCAATAATTGTTTTATAGTACCGTTAAAAAAGTTAAATATATTGTGCTTTCAAACGTCACAGATTATTGTTTATCATGCATCTGTACCATTTACATTATTCTTGTTTACTATTATATCTCCTTTTCATATTTTTTTCATTGTATTTCGATAACACATAGAACACTCTCCTCTATACCTCTAAAGAGACATCATTATAAAGTATGAGAAAATATACACGATTTAAACAATTTCGTTTCGTTACATTATATGTATACATAGAATGTAAGTTATGAGACTGTTATTTATTTCACTGAATAATGGAATAGATTTTAATGTAAACTTCTAACAAAAATGTCACACGTTAAAATATCTTCTAATTATAAATTCAAGAATTTTTAATAATTAAATTTAATCCTTCGTGGTCACACTAGGGTTAAAAATGATCCCAGAGCACATTTAATCAGTAATTTTTTTATTTTATAGAACGAAATTGTGTGTATACGGTAATGTGTTAATTGTGCTCTGGGGTCATTTTGGTTCCGATATAACCATTACGGAACTTTTAAGAAGCGTGATTATAAAGAATCGAAAAATAAGAATTCATAATAAACTTATATTTTATCTTAAATTTTATTTTGACAAAAATTCCATTTAAAATGACTTCGTTGATTTTTTTTAATATCAGATATAAAAATTAAAAAATTGTACAAAATACGACAATTTTAATTTTTTTTGTTAAAAGAGAAAACTTTAATTTCCTTAATTCGAACCTACTTGGTTTTAATATGTTATATATAAAAAAGTAGTTTTATGCTTACACAATTTATGTTATATTAATATAAATAATATGTAATGATTTGCCAACTAATATTCAGAATGTATATTTTGCTATAAGTCTGTCAGCATTAATATGAAAAAATATTGTTTTCAAGTTTCATGGAAACAATTTTTTAAATATTATTAAATTTAAATGGAAAATATGAAATATAAAGAGCATGGCTGCGCTAAAATGAGAATATTTAGAATTATAATAGAGTAATGAGAGTATTTATAATTAATCATTATCTATGTATACACAAACATACGCAATCCATTATTCCTTCGTTTTAATATTCAATATCCTTGTTTTTAATTAGAGGAAAAAAGTAAATAAAATAGTCATTCTTATTTCCTTCTTTTTAATTTATGAATGTAAGTATGAATAAAAGTATATATATAAATATGACGTTATTTCAACATTTGGCTTAAATGCATTTTATATAACTTTTTTATTGACTTGAAATACATTAAGTAGATTAAATTGGATGTATCAAAATCATTTTAGAGAATTTGAGAAAAATGATATAAAAATTTTGGAACTTTTCAAGAAATATGTTATCATATTTATTATAGTCTCAATCTATGTTATTATAATAAAATTTCAAGTTTGTATCATTTACATATATATTTTTTGTTCCATTTATAAATAGCTTAATAGACTTACTATATATGATATATCCATTATCATATATCGATATATAGTTCAAAAATATAGTTTCAATAAAATATAACCGCAGCATAATGTAAGATATATACCAAATGCTAATAACATAATTTCCCGAATTTTAACCGCATCTATGATTTGACTATTTAATATCAAAAGAATTTTCTACTAAGCTGAGTTGTTCATAGAATTTTGTACATAAAATATAATTACTAAAACTTATACTTACGAATTTGTTTATGTGATGAATGTTTTTTTTATATTTCTTGTAAATCTTTTTATAAAAATCATACACGTTTTCTCTGTGTGAGGAGTATTAACATATCAATGTATGTAAACGACATATACATAAGAACTAGTATAAAAACAAGGTATGTTCAAGGCAATACTATTGTTATAAAAACGATGAAATTGGACCTGATTATCTTTATAGGAATGTAAAAATATCATTTACAAAATATACCGATTATCAATTATTTTTTATACAATCAGCTGTTTGTATGAAATAATGTTTATGTATAAAAGCTTAAATGCGATATACCTCAATATCTTTTTTATACATAACAGACGCACAGCATATATGTACATACATATATGTGTAATTTAATACATAATTAGAATAATTTTAGTTAATAAAAATGTGTATTACAAATATTTATTTGTTAAATTTATACCGCTTTATTAAACTTTTACACATTAAAACAAAGATTTTATGTAATAAATAATCTATAGAATTGGAATGGCTTGTAGCATAACTATAATGATGTTTAGAAAAATATGTATTGCATGTATATGTATACATACGTATATATATATATACATACGTGTATTCGTGAACTCAGAAAGAGGCTAATTTTACATGAAAAAATAAGTCAAAAACATATAACAAAATTTTTTCAAGAGACTTTGTGTCTGAGAAAATTGATTTTACATATGCGTCGAATACGTGTGAACTTAATTATGTCTCGACTCATGGATTTGGATGTAAACTATTATCTCTGCTCATGTTTGTATTCATTATTGTATTGGGTAATCAAAAATACATGACAAAAATAGAATATTCACGAATTATAAATTTTATTTCATTTAAAATATTAGATAAATATTATAAATTGTTGAAAATGTTGTCCATTCTGTCGAATACATAATTCTACTCTTTGAAGTAAATTCTAATGTTTTCTAATGTGTTCTAAGTGTTTTAATTTATAAATTAAATCTATGTAAAATATTTAAAGTATATTTTCTCGAAAACAAAGCCTCATTCCAAAAAAATTTATTCTACGCTTTCAATTTATTTTTTCATATAAAAAAAATCATCTCGATTACATCATATGTTACGAATTTTGTGTATGTGTGCGCGTGCACAGACAAAATGCACGTAGTATCTATTAATTATTAACAACGCTTGTGGGCAGCAAACTAAACTGAGTAGAGCAGTATCATTTTGTAATTTTTTGCAACAGTTAACAAAATATTAATTATTAAAGATCGAATAAACATGTATTCGTCCGATGTAATACCAACTGCAAGCGCACGGCGAGAACAAAACCGCGAAACTTCGAAAAGTTTCGAGTTTCGAAAAATCCAGGTTCATTTAATAATCTTTAGTAATTAATATTCCGTTAATTACTGCAAAAATTACAAAATGGTACAGAACTTTTCGACTCAGTTTTATCCACTCTATTTACCTACAAACCTTATACAAATAATTATCAAACATCTTGTATATATCCATTTTTAATTAATAAAAGATAAAATTTAGAATAACGTACAAAAATGATGATTTGATTCTATACATAGAACCCAACTATCTCCTTAATCATCAACATTATTACATAAAATCTTTAAATACAGTTTATATGCATATGCACATAGTAAAAAAATATTAACGTTTGTTACCAGAAACACACAGTTTGACAATAATTTATACTACAAAAAAATACATTTACTTTCTTCAGAATTTTTGGTATTACAATATTCAGTTCAACTGTGTCAGATTTTTCAAATCGACATCCATTTGCAATCATAAAATTACAAAATTCATAAACAAATACAATATTAAATTTATAATGCTAAATTAGATATATTTCATACAAATTGCTGTTCTAATCTGGTAAATAATGTAAAAAGTAAAAAATTTGGTTAATTCGCATACTACGAAAAAAATAATACTGATTTTATTTTTCTTCTAAAAGTGTAATAATCAATAAAGGATCAGTTATCAAATATACAGAATAGACAAATAAAACTTGTTACAAAACTTGTTACTTATGATGTGATATAATTACATTCAATTAAAAACAGCTGCTATTATATTTCTTTAAAATTTATGATTTTGTACTTCATATGTTGTATTTAATTTAAGAAATATACAATTTCTTCTATATTATGTATATAAAGATATATAATAGATGATACATAATATATAAAAAATTAAATATTTACATAAAAAAAAATAAAGAATTTAATATTTTCAAACAATTTTTATATAAAAAAGACACGATTCAATATATATCAGCACTTTAGCTAGATATCTATGGGAAAAACAATTTTAGTTAATGTATAATTATCTTCAGTTAAATGACAATAATAGCAGCCTACAATTCATTTATTCGATGTAAGAAACAAAGATTTAAATATTATTATATTCAGGATTGGAAAGTACTACTTTTACTTTTGTAACTAAGTTGAAGCGTGTTCATGCTAATGTTGGACGTTGACGTTTGTAGCATGATAAAAATTGACAAATATCAAAAATTTTTGACGCTAAAAATGACCATCTAGCATCAGTATAAAAAATTTTTACAGTTAGAATTATTTTTTTCAGTAACTTTAATATAACTTCGTTCTTCTTTTCTAATATAATTGTAACTCTCAGTAACCTTGTTTTTATTGCTTTGTTTATTATATTTTAACATTGAGAGTCCTTTAATTAATCAAAATTCTGAAAATGGTTGAATAGGTTTTGAAAACAAAGCATTTTTGAAAAAAATGTTTCAGACACAAGTTATAGGCTTTAAAAAGATCTATCTTTATTTATTACATTTATTGAAAGATGTTGTTAAGGTTAAGTTGTCGATTTTTTAATACGAAAACCCTATTTTTCATTCCAGATTTAATTTAATAGCTGATGTGGAGAGCTTTCCAACATTATAATAAAGTCATTTTTTCTAAGTACTTTTCGAGGTATAAGGCGTATTAACGAAAGTTACAGTACTACTATACAACTTGTTTAACACGTATGTATATAAAAATATAAACATATAAATCAATCTTTTTCTTTGTTAGCTCTAATAGTATCAAAATGTTACTCATGTTGTTCTGTAATAATAAAGAAACTGAAAAAGTTACTTTCTGAGTAACTAAAACTGTAACTCGTTACTTTTTAAAGTAAGTAATTTGAAACCATAACTAGTTACTTTTTGAAACAAAAACAAACTGTAACTGTAATTAGCTATTTTTACAAAGTAACTTTTCCAACCTTGATTATATTAAATAATATTGCTCCTTCGGAAAAAAATGGGTGAACTTTTTCCACAGCAATTTGAACACAAAATGGTTAGCTTCATTTGGTTTATATGGCTTGAAAACTAATATTTGGTTTTCTTGTTATTTAATCGTTTGAATGCCAAAAGCGATTGCAAAAAAACATCATGTTGAATCTAAAAGTCTATTATGTAGAAGCATGATAACGAACATAAAACGAAGGAACGCAATCATTATCTTTGGCATTTCATGCGATTAATGTATTCAATAATAAAAATAATTAATCTTAAATAAAAAATAAGTTAATTATAGATTTGTGAATTCTAGTTTAATATATCAACCAGCAATAATCTTATATATATTAAATCATGAGAAAAACATTGAATTATTTATATAGGATGCGTTTGGAAAAATTAGCATTATTGGTCATTCCATTTTTATCGTTCATATATAAATCGAAGATAGAATGACATAAATAGTGCTAATAATGTCTCCTTGAATGCAACCATAGCTACACAAAAAACCGAAGAATTTAAACTGAATTATTTGCAACTGATCCTTTCTTTTTATACAAACCATTATCGTAGAAATTATTGACAATATATAAAATACAAAATTATGTACAATAGAGTTTGTAATGATCTCGCAATCGTTCAATATTTATCAAAAGTATAATAAAAATGTATCTCATATACATACATACATACATACACATACATATATATACATATGCATACATACAGACTGAATCGTAAGTATGTCTCAATGTTTTATCATGGGAGATGAATATTTCTCTTTTAGGCGTGGTCTCCTACGTTTTTTCCAATTACAGTCGGTAATTCATCTCCTATGGTAAAATACTGAGACATTCATCATGATTCACTCTATATACATATATATATATATATATACATAAAAAATATATACATATATATATACATATATATATATATATATATATATATAT